>Ga0255212_1000090_pt1 | contig 29431 bp, 34 predicted proteins | sample Miss_Yuk_RepC_8d_FD_188425 | JGI IMG/M metagenome (GOLD analysis project Ga0255212, IMG submission 188425) | Freshwater microbial communities from Mississippi River, Louisiana, United States - Miss_Yuk_RepC_8d | ecosystem: Environmental > Aquatic > Freshwater > River | place: USA: Louisiana...
GTGAAAATAATACAACAAAGTTGACTCAAACTGATTTTAACGATATTTTAGACCTATTTCCTGAATTTTTGAGACCAAATATAATAAATATTTTAACCTACTTAAAGAAAAAAAAAGAATCAAATTGTTGTCATAAGATGATGATATATACAAATAACACTGGTCCTCGTGAATGGGCGCATCATATCATATCATATTTTGAAAGCAAAATAAAATATAAATTGGTAGACCAATTAATCGCGGCGTTTAAAATTAACGGAAAACAAGTGGAAATATGTAGAACAACACATAATAAAACCCATAATGATTTAATACGATGTTCAAAAATACCAGCAAACGCTGAAATATGTTTTTTAGATGATACATTTTATGGTGAAATGGCAAATGAAAATATATATTACATAAATATTAAACCTTATTATTATGATTTGCCATTTGATACAATGATCAATAGATTTAAAAATAGCGATTGTGGTAAGAAAAACATTAAAGATGACGCAAGTTTTGTAACGATAATGAATGATGAATTTAAACGCTATAAATACAGATGTTTAGATAAAAATCTAAAAGAGTATGAATTAGATCATATTTTAGGAAAACAAATTATGTCGCATTTACAAGAGTTTTTCAATAAGTCTTTAAAGAATAGAACACGTAGAAATGTAATAAGAAAAAATAAGACAAGACGAAATCGTTTATTTTAAAAATTATAAAGTTAAAAAAATTGTTTAATTTTAGCGACCGTAGTAGTCTCAAAAAGTTTCAAATATTGGTTAAGTGCTGTAGTTGTTAAAATAAATAAACCGGCGTTAAATGATATTTTAGCGTCTAAACTTGTAAAATGGATTCTCTCTCTTAAAGGATTAAAACGCCATAGCAGGAATAAGCAAATATATATTGGAATATAATAATTTAAATACTCCAAATATTGAGGAGCAGTTTGTGATACACCAAATAAAGTGAGGACTAATAAAATGAACGCAATGTTTATAACTATATTAAAAAACCCTTCATGTAACCTATGTAATTTATATTTTATAATAGCCATTTATACAATATAATAATAAAAATAAAAATATATATATTAAATATATAAAATGAATAATAATTGCAATCAATTAAATGTCTCCAAAATACACGAAGAAACGAATACAAGAATATATGATAGAAATATACCATCCCAAATGTTACAACCTTATTTAGATGTGCGACCTGTTATGACAAAATATTCGTATCTTCCCATTGTTGACCCCAGAAAAAAGAATAGTGTGCCTTTAATTGTGCAACCAACTTTTAATCCTCACACAATATTTAATCCTGGTAATACTACATCACCGTGGTCCGGTTTCGCATCAAATGTTAATACAGAGTCTGAATTAAGAAACCAAATTTATGCTTTACAAAAGTGCAGTCAATCTGTGTATGTTCCTTCTAGTAAGAGCGATTTATACAATTATGGTTTCACACCAAAACCCACACCTCAATCACATTCTTTGTTATTTCAAAATGAGTCATTTTCGCAATTTAACCCGAATCCAGATTCAAAAACTGTTGGCACAGGAATGTTTTTCAACTCTACAAGGGTTCAAGTGCGAGATATGACAAAGCAAAATTGTTAGATTATTTTCTTGATCTTCTTGACTTTCTTTTAGCAGAGACACGACGTCGTCTATAACTTTTTCTTTTATTACCACCGCTGTTTGTTGGGTCGTAATATAATATGTCATAATCATTATATACTTCTGTATCATTAGCGCTAAATTTATATTCATACTTTCCTCTTACTATTTGAGCGCCAACAAAATGACCTATAGGAACAAACTTATCACCACCACCATATTTTTTTACGTAAATAATTTTTTTAGGATTTTCTTGAAAAAAACTAAACCTTATATCCTCTGGTTTACCATAACTTGGTCTTGGTACTTCAATAAGATGATTACCATCTGAATATTTAATAGTACCTGGAACTTCACTTCTATTAAAACGATTATAACTATTGCTATTCGAATTTGTTGAGTCAAAAATACTACTATATCTATTACTATTCGAATTTATTGGTTCGACAACAGGATAAGCGTCAACAGATTGTAAATTACTATTATCACTAACAGCAGTTGCGGTAGCTATAGGCGTAGCAGGTTCCTTTTCATCAGAAATTTTGTAATATGCTTGGTAACCTAAATATCTCAAATTGGGTATAATTTGATACGCCATTATAAAATATAACTCTAAAATAATAAATAATTAATAATAGTTAAAACCAATTATATATTTTTAAAGTAAAATATATAATATGTCGCAAGCATTTGTAGACCAAGTAACTTTAGATTGTTTATTAAACAAATCTATGTTTAACGCTCATGTTAAAAATAAGAAGGCACAGTCAATTAACAAGGAAGAACGCAAATTTTATAAAAAACGAATCTACAATTTATTTAAGGAAATGTTAATGAACAAATCCGAACCAGACGATTTGTTACCAGATGTGAAATACGCATACAATAATTTTTTAAACGCATCAATCAATTATTTCAAAACAATTGACAGCAATGATTTATTACAAGAAGAATATAAAACTTTAGATGAAGAAGAAAGTATTAATATAAACGCAATTCCGGAATTAGGTGATGATAAATTAATTATTACTGCCGAAGAAGCGGACAAACTTTTGATGCGTTCAATTAAAATTACAACACCCCCTTTAGACAAATTTGTCAAACGGAAAACTACAAAACCGACAGAACAGTTGATAATGCCAAAACAAAAAGAGGTAAACTTGATGGATCCTGAGTTAAAAGAAAAGGGTTTAAATAATAATATTCAAAAAAAAGAAAATATCACTAATAAATATGATGAAATCATTAAGACAAAAAAGGACAAGACAGAAAAATGTGACAAGAAGGAGAAATAAAAGAACAATTAGAAACCAATTTGGTTATTCTAGACAAAAAAATAATGATAAACTTAAAAAGGTGAATTGTAGTCCTAAAGAGAAAAATGAGGTAAATAGTTTTAGTTGTTATACCGACAAGTCGTTGTATAAATTAAGAGATTTATGGAATGCACGACATCCTGATGTCAAAATTAATACAAATGATACAAAAGAAATTCATAGACTATTGACTGGATACTTAAGTGATGTTTGCAATAAGGAGTCATGTTGGTTAAAACAACAAAAAGAATTTGGCAAAATTAGTAGCGAAATGACCGATTCATTTGCTCCCGAGTCACCTGAAGAATGGAAGAAAAATCCAAATGAATGGTTATCTAGTGTCGATATAATGAAAGTAATGAAGCAATATGAAAAGGCGTATAAATGTTTTGATTTTATTGGTCCTACACCAATTGATTTTGATACAAGAAAATTATATGGTGAATGTGTTTGGGAAGAATTATGTAATTTTAATTTGGCGCAACAAATCAAAAATGGTAAAACCAAAATTGGCATTATATTTAATACAGACACACATGATAAACCGGGTCAACATTGGATTTCAATGTTTATTAATATAAAGAAGAAGCATATATTTTTCTTTGACAGTACTGGTGATGAACCACAACCCGAAATAATGGCGTTGGTTAATAGAATAAAAGAACAGGGTTTGGCGCTTAAAAATAAAATAGTCTTTAAATATGACAGCAATGAAGGCATCGAACACCAATATGGTAATACAGAATGCGGTATTTATTCGTTATTTTTTATAGTCCATATGCTTGAAGACAAAATGACGGAACACTATTTAAAAACTCATATATTGAAAGATGAGTATATGCAAAAATTCAGGAAGATTTATTTCAATGATTCCTTATAAAAAAAATTGATTAAAAACCTTCAGATATAGTATATTTTATAAAAAATGGAACTATTACCCTGGGAATTTGAAGATTACTGTATTGGTCGCATCATTATGGTGCCTTATAAAGATGATATATTATCTGATGATGATATATTATATAGTTTCTATAAGATTGTTAAAATTACAGATAAAATGTTTTATATAAAAAAAATGAAGTCTGAAACCAAATTTATTAAAATGTGTGAAGTTGAGGAAGGTAATACACCGACAAAAATATATGAGGCGGTCATTTCAAAAGATTTCGATGAAGATAGTGATAAAAGTGAGAGAAGAATTAAAAAAGAAAATATAACAAAATATTCAATTTCAATTTGTTCAATTGTTCAATATGAAGTTTAAAAAATAAAATTATATAAATAGATTTTTATATAATTTATAAATAAATGAATACGTCTTTTTTTTTAAACAATGAAAATGTTAAGGTTTTATGGGATGTTATAATCGATGAAGATATTATAAAACGTCAATCGAGAGAATTTCATGAAAATATTTTAAATTTATTTAGAAGTAATCTTAAGGGTTTTTATGATGTTGAAAGCACTAAAACCACCAGTTTGGTAGATATGAATAAGAAATATATATTGTTGATTTTAAATTACGCTAATAAACAGATAAAACAAAATACAAAACCGGAATATAAGAAAATCAAGATTTTAGATGAAATACCACAAAAAAAGGTGAATGAATTAATAACATATGAAGAAATTCAAAATGACAAAAGAAGTCAATTTGATAAAGATTTAAATAGACGTCAAGAGGAATTTACAAATGCGATGGCATTACCAGTACCACCTGTACCAAAATTTAATGATAAACTAGAGGAAGGTCCAATTACCGAAATAGAAAAGGCTATTAAAGAATTGACATCTCAGCGAAATTATGATGTTGAGCAAATTAACCGAAATAATAATAATAATTTGAATTCGAATACAGATAACTGGTTAAAACCTCAAGAGACTTCGGTGAAAAATGATAAGATGAATCCACAACTTTCTAATACACAAAATGGAAATATAAATGGAAATAATAGTAGACTGAAATATATTAGGGTGGATAATGATGCGAATAATGAAAATATAGTTATTAGTTTAGATAAAGAAAAACAATTAAGTCCAAAAAAAAATGTAACATGGGATTTAAAACCTTATAATGATTCAAACGAAGTATTAAATGAGGTTAAACAAAATGAAGAAAATTTAAATGAAGTAAGGTTAACAATGGAAGAAATTGTCGAAGACGACAATAATGATGCTGACGCAAATATTTTTAAATTGTTGAAAAAGGTTCCATCTGCTAATAATGATAAAACAAATGATAAAGATACAAATGATAATAAGATAGCAGTGCTTCAAAACGAAGTTAAATCATTAAATAGCAAATTGGATCTTATTTTGGAGTTGCTTAAAAATAAAAATTAGTTAGGCAATATTTGTTTATTCTCATTTTTGTAGTCAATCATTTTATTTCTAATAATATATACAGATGATATAGATAATAATGTGATTTCAATAGAACTTCGTAAAATCATAGGTAAATCGTTTAACTTAACACTATAATAAACCCACATTCCAGACGAAATAATACTCAAAATACAAAATAGTAAAGATAAACTGTTTGTGCTCTTATTTCTATAAAGTAAAAACATAAAAATAAATCTACCAACAACTGATAATGATGTTGCTGTATATGGTATTATTTTCAAATCTGATTCATTCATATTATATTTATTATTTAATCACGCTTTAAATAATAAATCATTATAATTATTCTAATTATACAACCAATTGTTTGAATACATCTTCACCTGCGTCATTCTTCTCTAATGTTCCGATTTGTAAAGGTATTATTGACGGGTCTAATAACGCTGCTTCATAACTTGCTTTATCATAGATATTCAATACTTTCTTACTTATTCTGCGATATACATAGTCTACACCATTCAAACGAATTGGTTTACCAGTCCATTCTACAAGTTCTTTATTTGATTGCACTGTCGTATCATTTTGTTGCTCTGAATAATCAGGAACATATGAAAATTTGTCTTTTGTCGGATCGCCAAAATTAACGCACTTACCATTTGAATAAATATAGCAATCAAACGCTGATTCTTTAATAGCCTCGGTAAGTTGAGCAGTTAGATTTGCTTTAATTTCAGAAATCTCATATAAATATTGATCACTTGTCATTGGAACATGCGGTTTTGCTTTACTTAAATCCCTTCGTTTTAATTCAATCGCATCATCTGATTTTAGTTGTTCAGGTGTAAAAATCATAAGATAAATAAATACTTCCACAGTTTGTAACGCTTTTGGTAGCGCTTTATGACTACATATACGTCGTGCGCGTCCAATAACTTGTTCAGTACGCACAGGATGCCAATAAGGTTCCATAATATGAACGTAACGCGTATTACGCAAGTTAATACCTTCTGAACCTGATGACGTAATCATAAAGACCTTAATTATTTCACCCATATTGTTATTTTTGGCAATTTTATTCAATTCAATTGAAATACTTTCAGGGACTTGGTCCCATTCACCATTATAAATATGTCTTAACATTTCTTTTTCTTCGGTTGTTTCAGTTCCAGTATACAAAGCATATGTTGGTTTTCCTCTATGTATCTCATCAATATCGATAGACCAAACACCGGATGAGTTTTTCTTAATTTTAAAACGTGTAAATCCATTTTTATCCAAAACCAAACTAAAAATACCAATACCTTCCATAGTTCTGAACTGACTATAAACAAGATGTAAACCGTGCTTTTCAGGGTCATCAATATTTTCTAACATATGTAAAAATTTGGGACTGTATGTTAGTAATGCTTCAGGTGTTAAATAATCATTAGAATGTTCTTCAATGTATTTAATTGCTCTATTAAGTCTCTCTTTGTATTCAACACCACCAATCATATCAAGAATTTGGTCGCCTTCTACTTCACCTTCTTGGTCGTCATCCATATCTTGTTGTGCTTCTGCCTTTTTAGCCTCTTTGGCAAATTGTGAAAGTATACTTTTTAGTTCATCTCTAGTGTGTGAAAATAATGCAGAACTAATAACATCATCTATTTCTTCTTTTAAAGTTTTTAATGTTAACATTTCTTTATATTCAGTAATTTCTTCTGTTTGTCCCTTTGATACTTTATTATTTTTACGTATTTCTCTTATTATTTCTTCTAATTTATCAAGGTCCAATTGTGGAGCCAAATATTTGTCCCATTCTTTTTTTTCTTTACGTCTTTTATTTTCAAGATCTAAATTAAATAATAAATTTTTTAATTGACTTTCAAATTTGTTATCCGCTTCTTCTTCTGTTTTTAGTATTTTCTTTCTTGAAGGAATAGGTCTATCAGGCATAACAAAATTACAATATAAACGCGAAAAAATACGATATGTTGATGACGATTCTTCATATATTTCACCAACTGTTTCTTTTGGTCTTATCTTTTCTGTTTCTCTCTCTTCATGTCTAGCAGATTCATAAATGCCAAACTGGAAATTACTCATAGGGATTCTAACAATATGATAATCAACACCCAATGTTTTGTTGTATTTAGGTAATAAATTTTCCTGAGCACTTCTAAAATAAGATGACAACCCTAATATACGTCTTTTAAGAGCGTCAATGTTTTTGATTTTTTTTGTTATTGGGTCAATATATTGTCCTTCAAATAAGTCAAATGTATCAGGTAACGCCTTCTTATTTTTAATATCTATACCTTGTGGAACAACACTTATACCATTTCTATCTAAAATGCTGATTATTCTTCTCTCAAAATCGTCATCACTTAAATAATCTGTATCAATTATTGTTTCTCCTTTCTCATTTTTCTTAGCATTTGTTACACCTTGATACCCAGACTCAGTTTTAATCTTGTTCGAAAAACCAAAAGGATTTCTAGTAATGGTTAATACATTACTCGATGGAGAATAATCCAAATAATCCATTGACTTGACACCTAATAACATTTCTTGTAGAGCATTTTTATCAATTTTTACATTTTTATTTTTTTGTTTACTTTCTTGTACATTAATAGTTATTTTCCAGGTTTTAATATATCCTCTTAAAATATTAAAAAGTATTCCAAATTCGTTAGGATAATTGATAACAGGGGTTCCTGTTAAAAGGATTATTCTTGCGTTTTTAGCGCTCATTAAAAATTCGTATAATTTGGTCGATAAATTAAGTGGCAAGTGTTCTTTCTCTCCTTTCTTATTTTCCTGAATATCTTTTTCCTTTTTAATCTTATTAACAATACGACTTATTAAGTTATGTGCTTCATCAATAACAATAACTGCATTATCAAATAGATTACGTGTAAAATTTGATGTGAGTTCCTGTAATTTTTTTGCTCTTAAACCATTATAATTAATAAACGTATATTTACTTTTAATCATTTCATTCAATTGTTCTTCTAAGGTTCGTTTATCAATATCACTTAAATCATCATAATTTGATTTTTTTGTAACATTAATAAACCACGCTCCATGATGCTTACGAATAAATTCTAACGGCAAATTTAAGATTGCTGACATAGGTGTAGCCGCTTCAGGATTTGTATCAGTTGATATCCATTCCCAAAACTGATTTCGTTTATATATTAAATCACCGCATTTTTTGAGTTCTTCAATATAATTTGCGCGTAAAGAAGCAGGTGTCATAATTATAACGCGTTTTGCGTCTTTCATACCTTCGGCAATAGCGATAGACGTACAAGTTTTACCTGAACCCAAACCATGATACAAAAGAAGACCTCTATAAGGTGTATACAAGTTCATATAGTCCCTAACAATCTTTTGATGAGTTAATAGAGAGAAATCAGAACTAGTATTTCCAATGTCATCACAAGAAATATTTTCCTTATTACTTTGCAATTCTTGACGATAAGGTTCAAAAAGTGAATTAATAAAATTTACAAATATCTCTCTATTATTCATATAATAACTAGAAACCTTGATAATTACAGGTGGCGCCTTTTTAGGTAATCGTCTTGTAATTTGTTCATCTCCTAAATCTAGTACTGTTTCGGGACCTAAAACAGCAATACCCTTTTCAATAGGTTTTGTCTTTCGCACTCTTTTCTTGGGTTCTTCAACAGGAACAAACTCTTGTTCTTTTTCACCTTCTTCTTCCTCGATAATAAGTTTTTTCTTTTGTGGGATTTCTTTCACCTCCTCACCTTCTTCGCCTTCTTCACCTTCTATTATTAAAGGGAGTTTTACCTTCTTAGCGCGTTTTATTGGCGCTGGTAATATAGGTTCAACAGTTTTACTCTCCTCTATTTGTTCTATTAAAGGTTTAAATGATACCTTTGACATTTTACTCGCCTTTAACTTTTCTAACAAAGATGTTCGATCAAAACCTTTATCTGTTTTATCAACTATAATTGGACCCTTTACAGCAATAACAGGTTCCTTAACCATATCTTTCTCTACTTCCTCTACTTCCGGTACAAACTCTTCCAAGTCTTCTGCTTTTTGCTTTGTTACTTTTGGTCTAGGTGCACCAGGTTTTTGTTTTTCTCCTTTAATAACAACAGCAATTCTTTCTTTTTCTTTGACAACAGGTTTTACTTGTAATTTTTGTTTTAATGCCTCTAAAGGATTCATTACTATATAATTTCAATATATAAATTTTTCAAATTTTATGTATTGAAATAATTATTATATTTTCTCTTCATTAATTATATGAAATCAGATATTATTGTTAGATATAGAGATATAAAATTAGAAGATGGTGTTTTCCTAACTCCATTACAAACAGCAAAACAACCAATTGTAAATTATGATACCACAGATATAAATGATAAATATACACTTATAATGTATGATTCAAAAGCAGTATCTCCTTCTGGAAATCATAATCATTGGTTAGTAATAAATATTCCAAGTAATAGTTTAAAAAGTGGAAATTTAAATGGAAGTACTATATTATTACCATATAAAGGTCCATCACCTCCATCCGGTTCAGGGCAACATATTTATACTTTTGAATTATATAAACAAAAAGATGATCTTGATAAAATATCAATGAATGAAAATGACAGAGTTTTATCTTTTAATTCTATTAAAAATAAAATAGGAATACAAGATTTAAATACACCAATAACCAGCGTATTTTTTTATAGTAAATATATAAATACAGTTGGCGGTAAAAATAGAAAGAGAAACACTATAAAAAAAAATAGAAAATCTAGAAAAACTAAAAAAATATATTATAGTAAAAGATAAATTATTTATTCCTCAACAAGGATATCATCAATCTTTAAAAACTTGAGCGCTTCATTACAAGCAATTTGTTCCGCCTTGCGTTTGATTTTGTGCTGCCCTTCTCCCATAAATATAAATGCTTTACCATTTTCAGCAACACAATCCTGAATCGATTTAAAATTCTTAAAATATGATATATCAACTGCATCCCTATGAGACACTGTATGAATTTGCTGTCCTAAACATAAGTAGACACCCATCTTGTATCCTAATTCTAGATCATGTTCTATTTCTAAATAATGCGGGGTAACCTTGAATTCCTTTTGGATTTTAACCTGTAATATATTTTTATAGTTGTCATCATTTTGAATCAGAGCAATCCAGTCAATATGTTTCTCAAATACATTTTCGATAAATTTTTGCGCCATTTGGAAACCTGGACCAGTGACAAACATATTTTGAAACCAGTTTTCCTCATCTTTAACCGTCATCTTATTAAAATCTAAAAAGAGTGCGCCAATAAAGGACTCAAACAAGCAACCCAGTTTTTTCAAATTGGTGCGGATTTTTTTCTCCTCAGCGTGTTTAGATAAAATCAACCATTTGTGTAACCCCATTTCAAGTGCGATTTTACCGATCGCTTCATTTTTAACAATAGCAATCTTTTTTTCTGTCATAAATCCCTCATCTGCTTTAGGAAATCTGCGATATAAATAATATTTAGTCACGCATTCCAATACACCATCGCCTAAAAATTCAAGACGCTCATTGGATTTACTACTTAGCGGCATACAATCACTTGGTCTTTCAACAATAGTAATTTTTTGTTGAAGATTTTCAAACGCTGGACGCTTTGTATAAGATCGGTGTACAAAAGCGCGCTCATATAAAGCAATATTATTAACATTAGGAGGAATATTGTATCTAGAAAGAATAGATTGAACTTCATTCAATGTAATCTTAATATTTAATGAATTATAAGGATTAAATATTAAACCTTCATCGGTTTTAATGACATCATCGTCACGCATAATATCTTTGTTGTCGGTCATCTTATATGATAATATATGTAGATGTTTTTAATACATTTTTTAATATATTTTTCTGTAAATAATAAAATTGAACCAATATAAATATAAAAACTGTTTGAATAAATCAAATATAATGTCTCTTGAATTAGTTATAAACGAAAAAACAATAACAAATCGTAAAAATTTATTGTCTAATTATCTTAAAAATAATAATGTTGGTATTTTAACCGAAAATGAAAGTACATTTTTCAAACATATTTTTCAAAAATTTTATACACCTGATGAAGAAGATATAAAATTTAATATTACACAAATTTCAAATGTATCTATTATAGAAAATAGAGGAAATAAATGTTTTAGTATTCTTGTTGATAATATTTGGTATCCAACATCTATAAAATCACTTTCTGGTAGTATTAGAAATGAAAAAAGAAACAGAGAAAGAGCATTAAGAAAGGCAATAGAACCACAAATTAACAATTTTCGTATTTGTAATCCATTAAATCCAAATGATATTTGTCCAGTTACAAACAAAATATTAGGTTTAGACGCACAAGTAGACCATCAAATACCCTTTCATAATTTAGCAGAAGAATGGATAAAAGACAATAACAATATTTCTTATCCCTATGATTTAGATAAATTTGACTACATTTTACAAGAACCACATCTTACGAGTTGGTTTAATTTTCATTTAGAAAATTCAACATTAAGATGGGTTTCAAAAGAAGGTAATAAATACGCACATAAATTATATTCTTGTTAAAATGAGAAAAGATCTAAAACAAATTTAAAGGTTAATTAATAAGTTAATTAATACAAATGTCCAGAATGAAAAGTTGTTTATATTTGATTGAATACAAAAATGGTGATGACCCTGAAACCATGAATCAAATCATGTTGGAAGCGTGTATCGATAATATTTTTGACACCGTGAGTAAAATTGTTAAGCAATATAGGTTACAAGATAATCCAAAAAAGAAATATTGTATGACGCTATTTACAGATGGTCACGATTTTACTGCGGAAGAATATATAGAGCATTATCGTAGCATGCCCAAGGAAATATGGGGATCTGATTTCTTAGACGATTTTGATATTGAAATTATTACAATGTTTAATTGAAATATTTATTAGTTATATGACTTAAAATGATTATTGTATGGTATATAATACAATGGAAGAATGGCGTCAAATAAGTGATTTTCCAAATTACAAAGTAAGTAGTTTTGGAAATATAATGAATGTTAAAACCAATAAAATGATGAAATTATGTAATAAGGGAGGATATTATAATATTAGTTTAACAAATGATAATAATTATAAAACATTTAAAGTTCACAGGTTAGTAGCTATTGCATTTATTGAGAATCCAGAGGAAAAATCTCATGTAAATCATAAAGATAAAAATAAATTAAATAATAATATTACTAATCTTGAGTGGATGACACGATCAGAAAATAATAGTCATAGATGTGCAGGATTAATAATTAATTGTAATAGAAATAAACCTATTTTACGTTTAAATAAAGATAATAATGAAATCTTAGAAAAATATAATTCTATAGAAGATGCTGGAATGTGGGCATTTAATAATGAATATACAAAAACAATTCATAATGGTCGTAATGCTATAGGTAATTGTTTAAATGGATTATCAAAAATAGCGTATAAATATAGATGGGAATATGAAAATAAAAATAATGATTTAGAAAATGAAATTTGGAAACAGGTTATTTTAAAAAATGTTGATATTATAGACAAAGTATATTTTGTTTCTAATCTAGGAAGATTTAAAAATAGTTTAGGAATAATTATGGATAATTATAAAGTTAATGATAATGGTTATATAAGAGTATATATTTATAATAAAACTTACGCTTTACATAGACTAGTTGCTTTAGCATTTATTGAAAATACAGAAAATAAAGAACAAGTCAATCATATAGATGGTAATAAAATAAATAATAAGGTTGAAAATCTAGAATGGGTAACTAATAGAGAAAATCAAATTCATAAAAATAAAATAGGTTTAGGTAATAATTTTACTAGAAAAATTACGCAATATGATTTAGAAATGAATAAAATTAAGGATTTTACTTCTATTGTAGAAGCGTCAAAAGAATTAAATATAGGAAAATCAAATATCCGAGGTGTTTTAAAAAATAGTAGAAAAACATCCGGAGGTTTTATATTTAAATATTTAGACTAATAAAAATTTTAATATTTTTGTAGTATATAAAATGGTCTATATGTCTGGTAGCCGTGCAAGTCGCAATCAAGCGTCAATTGTTAATAGAACAAATATTTGTGGTGGAATGAAGAAGGCTGGCCTCGCCCCCCGCGTTGGTTGGTATTTAAGCAGTAATGTGAATTTGATTGGTGCTCCCCAAACAATTCCTCGTTTCTGTATCCCCAACAGAACTATCCAAACTCAATCCTATGGTTACCGCGCTACTCACGGTGGCAATATGGGTTAAAAATAATAAAAAGTTTAGGAATTTTTTATTTAACAAAATTAAATAAAAAATATTAATATTTGTGTAAAATAATTTAATAACAATTTAGCAAATATGAATACTAATGATAATTAAAGTCGATAATCGCGAACAAGAATTACTAAAACAAATACAAAATCTAGTACTATTTATTCCAGCGTTTAAACAATTAAAGGTCGAAACTGTTGCATTGCCACTAGGTGACATTATTATTTCAGATGATAATGAAGATAAATTAATTATAGAGAGAAAATGTTTGAATGATTTGCTAGCAAGTATAAAAGATGGACGATATGAAGAGCAGTCATATAGACTCAATGGTTTAAATCATCATAATCACAATATTTATTATTTGATTGAAGGTGATGTTAATAAAGCAAACCGTTTTAAGGACAATAATATTGAAAAACTAACATTATATTCAGCTATGTTCTCTCTTAACTATTTCAAAGGATTCTCTGTTATGAGAACATTTTCAATGGAAGAGACCGCAATTTTTATTTGTAATACAGCAAACAAATTGAGTAAATCGGAGAAAAAGGCGTATTATGAATATAAACCTTTAACCAATGTTTCTACAACAAATTCAGAGCAAAATCTGGATAATCAAGAACAAAATGTAGAAAATAATTTAGAAAAAGAAACAGTAGAGCAAACAGATAAGGATTATATAAGTGTTGTTAAAAAAGTGAAGAAGGAAAATATAACACCGGAAAACATTGCCGAGATAATGCTTTGTCAAATACCTGGAATTAGTTCGGTAACTGCTGTAGCTATTATGGATAAATTTAAAACAATCCCAAATTTGATTCAAGAGATACAACAAAATGAAACCTGTTTAAAGGATATAAGTTATCAAAATACAAAGGGACAAGCGCGAAAAATAAATAAGACATCATTAGCAAATATTGTTAAATTTTTATTGAAAAAATAAAAGTATAGTATATAAATGGAACAATCGATGATGAATTTATGTATATTTGTTGGAATATGTTTTTTTGCATATCTAATATTTAGAAATTTGAATAATAATAATTATGTAGAGGGTATGACCACGAGTACTGACGCTTCAGGAAATCAACCGACTACATCTACAACAAATGGAGTTGCTGGTACCGCCGCTGCTTATGCGGCACAGATCAAAGCGCAAGCAATTAAAATAGAGGACCAATTATTAATTACTAAATATCGAACTGATTATGAGAATGTTATTTTAAATTTAAATGAATTAGTAAATGATTTAATGTTGCAAACTGCTTTAAATGTAAATCAATCAGATCCTCAAAAATCATTGATTCAATTATCTCAATTGCAACAAGCGCAAGGTGCTTTAAACAGTACTATGAAATATATAGACTCTTATAAATAATAACTACCAAGGAATACAATATATTTAATATTATTTAATTATTATTATTAAATATATTTTTAATCAACATAAATAGATACCTCATTTTCCTTATAATATCCTTTATCAACTAATTCTTGAGTATATTGTGAACCACCCCAATTTGGATCCATAGGATTTGGACTAACTCCCGATTTCTCTTGAGCCATATCCATCGCATCTAATGGTGTTGTAGTTCCGACATAATATGATGATTCGTCATATGCTGGATAAGAATTTTTATTATAAGGTGGATCGTTTCTAGTGGCGTCAACCAAAAGTGTAGGGTTTGGATATGCTAAAGCATTTGGATCACCCAGAGAAGACTCATTTATAACATCACCTGTTGAACTTGCGATACTAGGTGGTAAACCGGCTTGTGGTTCAGAAACACTTGGTCTTACCTTATAAACTGGATTGCCTTGAGCGTCATAAGTTTCTTGTAAATACAACACAGGGCATCGTATTCCTTGACTTCTTTGCCAATCTAAAAACTCTGTATAATCTTCTAAATTATCAAATTCAACTGGATTAACGCCAGGAACCTTCGCTACTTTAGAGTTGTATAAGTAAAATTTGGAACCTTTTTGGATTAGCAAATTAGGACATCTTATACCACTATTTGCACTATTATTATTATTTGTTAAACCTTCTAGATATTCAGGGTCACTACATTTTGCGTAAAAATATAATCCAATTAAAAATACTAATATGAATAAAAAAGATAGTGATGACATATATATATTTAATAAGGATAAAATTTACTTTTTCTCAAAGTAAATTTTATTTTCTATTTATTTATTATAATGGTATTTCTACATATTGATACTAAAAATTATGATCAAAAGAATGAAAATGGCGAAACACCAATTGCAATATTAAATAATTTTATTAAAGATGGTAAACATATATTTGTGTTAATTTATATGGAAGGTTGTGGTCCTTGTAACGCTACACGCCCTGAATGGAAAAAACTAGATAATATTTTAGATGATGATAATTCAAATATATTAGTTGTTGATATTGATAAAGATTTGCTTGATAAGGTAAAAAATTTTGGTTCGGAACCAAAAGGATTCCCTACAATACGATATATTTCAAACAAAGGAAAAACTACTCAGGATTTTGAAGATAGTGATTTAAAAGAAGAACATAAAACTAGAACAATTGATTCATTTATAGAGTGGATAAAATTAAAATCAAAAGACTCACTAAAAGGTGGTAAACGTAAATTTAAAAAAAATAATAGTAAAAAAACGCATAAAAAAAGAATAACTGGTGGAAAATGGTCTAGAAAATATAAAATGAGTATAAATTGTAAACGCCCAAAGGGTTTCTCTCAAAAGCAATATTGTAAATATTCAAGAAAAAGACGTTAATCTTAGGATTTCCAAATATATTTAAAAATTATCCTTTGAATATCCAATTACAGCGCAAGCAATTCGTTTACCAGCGTTACCAGTTTTTAAACTTTCTGCGTCTCCACCAGTACCACAATCGTCTTCATCAGCGTGAATTATTAAACCTCTACCAATAATATTTGCTTTAGTTCCCCTTAATTTAATAACATCATCATAAAATGTGTATTTTGCTTCACCCTTATTATTTGTTGCTATATTACCTAAGTCACCTACATGTCTCTCTTTCATTCCTGGACAACCATGTTTTTTATTATAAGGATTAAAGTGAGCGCACATACTGGTACATTTATCGGTTAAATCTCCTGCTTCATGAACGTGAAATCCGTGAAGACTATTATTCTTTAATCCAACTATATTTAGTTCAATAGCAATATTATTAGTATTTAAAATTTCTGTGAATTTAACATACCCTTTAATTTTATCGTCTGTAAAAACAGCAATCGCGCAAACTGGTTTTTGTGTCATTATAAAATAATAATATTTTATTATATTATAAAAATGGAATTGCAACACATTTCTAGAGTTTTGATTACAATTGCGATTTTAGCACAGTTGATTCATGTAATTTATGTGAATAAACAAATATATGTTCCAACATTTATCATGTATGCTATTGGATCTTATATAATGGCTTATTGTTATTATAAGGAAGATAATTTAAATATGACCTCCAGAGTTCAATTTAAGATCTTTAATTCAACTGCTTTATTGTTAATTGGATTACTATGTTGGAAACATTAAAATATTTATTACTTTTTATTCAAATTTAAATAAAATTGAATAAAAATAAATGAAATAAACATACATTACTATATTTAATTAAAAGATGGAACACATATTTAGAATTTTCGATTTTAATGTTTATAATGAGAAGATATCGCAAGATGAGTCTAGTAATAGCGATAATGAAACAAATGTATACAAGGACACAACTAAATTTGTAATTCAAATGTTTGGTGTTAATGATAAAGGTGAAACGTGTTCTATTATTGCCGAAGATTATAGACCATTCTTTTATGTATTGGTAAATGACACTTGGTCAATTCAAATGAAAGACTCTTTCTTAGCACATATTAAAGACAAAATTGGTAAATATTATGAAAAATCAATTACGGAATGTATTATAATCAAACGAAAAAAACTATATGGTTTTGACGGAGGTAAGGATCATAAATTTATAAAATTCGAATTTGCTAGTATGAGTGCGTTTAATAAAGTCAAAAATTTATGGTATACTGATTACAACAAAGGTCACACTTTATTAGAAGATGGTTACAAATTTAACAATACAAATATAAAATTATATGAAGCAAATATTCCGCCATTATTGCGGTTCTTTCATATTAGAGACGTCAGTCCTTCTGGTTGGATTGCTTTGCCAAAAAAGAAAACAATTGAACTTGTAGGAGAAACAAAAAAAACAAACTGTAGTTTTGAATATATAATTAATTATAAAAATATTGTACCTTTAAATGATAAGGAAACACGTGTTCCTTATAAAATAATGAGTTTTGATATTGAAGCAAGTAGTAGTCATGGCGATTTTCCGGTTCCAATTAAGACCTACAAGAAACTAGCGACAAATATTATAGAATATTTTGAAAATTTAAAAACAGAATTAAATATTGAATCGTGTAAAACACTTTTAAGAAAAATTATAATGACAGCATTTGGGTATGATAAACTGGAAAATATTGATTTAGTTTATCCAAAGAAAATACCTGAATCAAGGGAAAAAGTCGAGCAAATGTGTGATAAATGGTTAACATCACAAGTTCGAAATTTGGCGAAAACAAGTGAATATAATGATGCTAACACTTTAGAAAGTCTATTTGAAAAAATGGCATCAGGTGAAGATGATGATGAATTTGAACATAAAAACTTTGTTAAATCGTATACGGATAAAAAAGCGACAATAGTTGATATTTTATGCGATAAAAAATTTGAACGTGAAGGTAAATTAAATGAACTAAATATATCATTAAATGCAAATTTTCCAAAACTAGAAGGTGATAAATGTACATTTATTGGTTCAACCTTTATGAATTATGGAGAGCAAGAACCATTTAAAAACCATTGTATTGTTCTAAATACGTGCTCTGAATTACCAATTGATAATAGTATTGTCGAGTCATATAATACGGAAAAAGAAGTATTAATGGCGTGGCAAAAATTGGTTCAACGTGAAAATCCAGATATTATTATTGGTTACAATATATTTGGTTTTGATTATCAGTTTATGTTTCACCGCGCTGAAGAAACCGGTTGCGTTGAAGAGTTTTTAAAATTATCACGTAATAAAGATGAAGTGTGCGCTAGTTTGGATAATGAAACCGGAAAATATAAAATAGAAGAAAGTAGTATACAAATAGCAAGCGGTCAACATGATTTACGATTTATTAAAATGAATGGACGTCTTCAAGTCGATTTATACAATTTCTATAGACGTGAAGCAAATCTAACTAGTTATAAACTAGATTATGTCGCTGGTAATTTTATTGGTGATTTTGTTAAAAGTTTAGATCATATTGGTAGTGAAACTGAGATTAAAACTGGAAATATGACTGGATTACTAGTCGGTAGTTTTGTACATTTTGAAGAAATTGGTCATTCAGTAGATTATTATGATGATGGTGCGAAATTTATTGTAACATATGTCGATAAACCAAATGGTAAGTTCAAGATTGAAGGTTGTGTAAATCCGGATACTAGTAAAAAGGTGCGATGGTGTTTGGCGAAAGATGACGTAACACCCAAGGATATTTTCAGAATGACAAATGGAACCGCAGATGATCGAGCAGTAATCGCAAAATATTGTATTCAGGATTGTAACTTAGTTCACTATTTATTCAACAAATCGGATATTTTAACTGGTTTTATTGAGATGGCGAAGATTTGTAGTGTACCAATTAATTTCTTGGTAATGCGAGGTCAAGGTATCAAGTTAACTAGTTTTGTATCAAAGAAATGCCGAGAAAAGCGCACATTAATGCCTGTAATTGAAAAAGGGGGACTCGATGAAGGATATGAGGGTGCTATTGTTTTAGAACCAAAATGTGATTTATATTTGGACAATCCAGTGGCGTGTAATGATTATGCGTCATTGTATCCAAGTTCAATGATTAGTGAAAATTTGTCACATGACAGTAAGGTTTGGACCAAAGAGTATAATTTAGACGGTGTTTTAATAGAAGAATGGGGTGAAAAAGATGCTAATAACAATTATATATATGATAATTTACCTGGTTATGAATATGTGAATTGTACTTATGATACATATCGTTATGTTAGAAAAACGCCAACATCAGCAGCAGAAAAAGTGAAAGCAGGTCATAAGATTTGTAGATTTGCTCAACCATACGCTACTGAAACAAGCGAAGGCGAAGCAATTATGCCATCAATTTTAAAAGAATTGTTGAAAGCGAGAAAAGATACGAGAAAATTAATTCCTCAACAAACTGATGAATTCATGAAGCAAGTTTTAGAGCAGCGTCAATTAGGTTATAAAGTGACTGCAAACTCTCTTTATGGGCAATGTGGTGCTAAAACTAGCACATTTTATGAGAAAGACATTGCTGCTTGTACTACAGCAACTGGTCGACTACTTTTAACATATGGTAAAAAAATGATAGAGGAATGTTATGGAAATAATATTTGCGATACAACTAATTATGGAAAAGTAAAAACACGTGCTGAATACATATATGGTGACACTGATTCAGTATTTTATACATTTAATTTGGAAGAGTTAGATGGAACCCCTATTCGTGGTAAAAAAGCGTTGGAAATTACAATTGAATTAGCTCAACAAGTAGGCGACATATCAGCGAAATTCTTAAAATCACCTCACGATTTTGAGTATGAGAAAACATTTATGCCGTTTTGTTTGCTCTCTAAGAAACGATATGTTGGTATGCTTTATGAAACAGACCCAAATAAATGTAAACGCAAAGAAATGGGAATAGTGTTAAAACGTCGTGATAACGCGCCAATTGTTAAGGATATTTATGGTGGTATTATTGATATTTTAATGAAAAAGCAAAATATTAAGGAAGCGACTGATTTCTTAAAATCGTGTCTTCAAAATATAGTAGATGAAAAGTATCCAATGGATAAATTGATAATAACAAAATCGTTACGTTCAGGTTATAAGAATCCGCAATCAATTGCTCATAAAGTATTAGCAGATAGGATTACAGCGCGAGATCCTGGTAATAAACCAAGTTCAGGAGATAGAATACCATTTGTATATATAAATACGACTAATAAAAAAGCATTACAAGGTGAAAAAATAGAGACACCGACCTATATTACGGAACACAATTTAAAAATAGACTATTCATTTTATATTACGAACCAAATTATGAAACCGGTACAACAGTTATTTGCTTTAGTGCTTGAGAAAATATGGATGATGCAAAATAAGACGCCAAAGATTAGTAAATTTAAGAAGGATATTGAAATATTGCGTAAAAATACGGATCCAGAAAAATTTGAAGATAAGTTGGAACAAATGCGAAATAAAGAAGTAAAGGTATTACTATTTGATGAATATTTAAGAGAAACAAATAATGAAAAAGCGGGAAATCAAAGTGTAACAAAGTTTTTCAAAAAATAAAATATTAATAGTATAAGATTTAATAGTATAAGATTTAATAGTATAAATAATATTTTTTATTAGATAAATATATAAATGTCGAATAAAAAAACATTAAAAAGTAACAAAAAAAATAGTAAAAGAGGTAAAAGTAGAAAGGGTGGTTTTTTTGGGTTGTTTAAAGACAAACATAACTCTGAGTGTGACCCAAATAATTTAGTTAATTTAGAATCATCAAATGAATTACACAGTGAGTATCAAAAATGTTGTCCAAAAACTTGGTATGGTAGAAAAAACAATAGTCAGTATTGTAAAGCTCTTGATTTGAAATATAAAGATGTATTCAATACACAACGTAAAGACGCTAATTTGTCTAAACAATTAATGACACAAACATTTACTACAAGTAGTGAGAATAATGTAGTAAATATGATTGACTGTGATGACCCTGAATTATATAATGATGAAGAATCAATTGCAAAATATAACGCTGTTTGTAATTGTGATAAAACAAGATGGAATCCTTTTTCAAAGAAACGTAAAAATTGTGGTATAATTAAGAAAAAACTTGATTATATTAAAAAATCACAGCAAGATGCTGAGGTATCACGACAACAAGAACAACAAAGACGTCAACAAGAACAAGATGCGAGAAACACTCGTGAGGCAGAAAGAAATAGGATAGAAGAAGAAGATAGAGCAAGAAGAATGGGAGAAAGACAAAACTATGAAAATATAGTAAGGGGAGAGAGAATGGAAGAGAGAAAAAAGCGTGAAAAATTTATTAATGATTATATGAAAAGATATCCAGTAAATTTGTATGGTTATACTAGAGAACAATTAGATAGATATCCTAAGGAAATAATTCAAAATAATAGAAAAAAAGAAGAATATGTTAAACAGTTTATGATTAAGTATAATCCTAATGATTATGGTTACACATATGATGAACTAATGATGGATGCTGATAAAGTAGATAGAAAAGTAAAAGAAAAGGATCCAGAAATACAACATAAAAGATATCAAGAAAGTTTAGACCTATATGATATTGATAAAGACGTACCCTTCAAAAAAGGTTATACTAAGATTGTAGATCCATTTGATGAAGAGGAAGAGGAAGAAACTAATTATTCATCTCGTTTATTACATGGTGGTTCAAAAACGAGAAAGCAATTGAAAAAAGGAAAACAAAAAAGAAGAAAGTCTAGAAAACATTAAATAAAATTATTTTATTTTAATAATTATATGACAATTAAAATAAAACATCATATATTTCTTGTACACGCATTAAGAACATCGTTAATTTTTATAGCAGGATTTTTAACTTATGAATTACTAAAAATAATAGAAAGTAAATGGAATAAAATGTATCCTAATAACGAATTTAGTCATTTCGCTCATAGAAAAGTATATCATTTTTTTATAATTTTTATAATTGATTTATTTATTCTATATTTAATTGCGTTATTATTTGGTATACATCTATAAAATTTAATCTGAACTAGTAGATGTGCGCAAAGGTTTACGCTTAGAACTCTTGCTAGTCTGTTTAGCAGACAAAATGTTAAAAATATTCTTAACTACTGAACTAATTTCACTAACAGACGTTTCAAGACTCCACACGCGCTCAGTTAACTTCTCAACCTCACTCTCGTCATCAGAAATATCATCATCATCTTCCTCTTCCTCAAATTGATAATCCTCATCATCATCATATTGATTATCATCATCACCACCGACTTCTTGAGATGCCTCTACAGAATTAACACTATTTTGATAATTCTCAGAGTTAAACCCACGAGCGTTATACCAAGAATCAATTAGTTCCTCACTCTCTAGTTTATAAAGAATTGCTAACTCACTTCTATTATGTCTCTCAGCAATTTCTTGTACAGTCAATTCCAACAATTCATACTCCCTTTGTAAGGTGAGCAACTCATTAATAGTCCACTTTCTTCCACTTCTTCTGTTATTTACACTCATTTTTATAATTATATTAAAGTATATATCTTTATATTGTTTATAAAAATATATATTGACATTAAATATGGTCTAATTTATAGACGTTTACCTTGACCTCCTTTACCGAATATATTTGTAACACCAAAAGTATCCAAAATGATTAATATTAATATAACACTCCCGCCTACAGTAATAACTCCAGTAGCTGGATCTAAACTATATCCACCTTTCATTAAACCCTTTTTCATATTTTATATAATATACAAATATTTTATAAAATATTTTATAAAATATATCTAAAAATTAATTTACCATTGAAGAGAATTACCAGATGCATCTTCTGAATACAAAATATTTCCAGATATATCTGTTGTTAAATTTCTTCTCTCTTCGTTAGTTCTTAATGATGGATTTCTGTTAAAATTTCTTATATCATATCTACATACAGGACATCTACAGTTGCTCTCAAACCATGTGGTTAATTCATCGCTATTAAAAATGTGACCACAATGTCTTATAATTGTAACAGTATCACTATCATTAAATGTATCCATAGATATCGGACAGGTATTATTCATAGGTGATACAATATCACGATATAATACTCTACGTGTTGCGGATTCAATTTGAGCAGAGGTGGGATATATTAGAATGGGTTCAAAAAAATTTTGAAATAAACTTGAAAAAATATTGTTTGTCCTATCGGGTTGCTGTCTTCCTGTGTAAGAAGAAGCGTCTCTTGCAACGTCTCTTGCAGCATATCTCCCAGCATCTCTATAATTACCTGTAAGTCTACCTTCTATTCCTGACCCATTTGTATTAGTATTTAAAGGCATATCGACTCTTTGTATGTCGTCAATTATATATTGTCTATTGTTTAAAAATATACTACCTAAATTATTTGGGTTATTATTACGATTACTAGATTGGCGAGTACTTTGTTGACGATTACTTTGTTGACGATTATTTGTTTGCTGACGATTATTAAAAGAACTAGGAATATAAAGTATATCTGTTATGATATTAATAATTTGATTATTCTGATCAGTAAGATTTTGTATTTGTCTATTATTATCATTGTACATAGTATTTAAAATATTTATTAACATCAAGTGTTCATTAGATATATTCATAATTTATAAATATATATATTAAATCTGTTTAAATATATTACAGTAATAATAATTAGTAAATGAGTTTCATAGAAAATTATAAAAATAAAGGACTTAGTGGATTATCGAATCTAGGAAATACATGTTTTATAAATTCTTGTATGCAAATATTATCACATACATATGAATTAAATCAAGTATTAAATATGGAAAATTTTAAGAAAAAATTAAAAAATAAATGCGATTCGGCATTGTTATTAGAGTGGGATAATTTGAGACAATTATTGTGGAGTAATAATTGTATTGTATCTCCAGGTAAATTTATAAAGACAATTCAAAAACTTGCGGAGATTAAGGGAATGGATATGTTTACAGGGTATTCTCAAAACGACTTACCTGAGTTCTTATTATTTGTAATAGATTGTTTTCATAATTCACTTTCGAGAGAGATTAAAATGACAATCTCGGGTCAAACAGAAAATGAAACAGACATAATAGCAGTAAAATGTTTTGAAATGATAAAAACAATGTATTCAAAAGAATATTCGGAAATTTGGAATTTATTTTACGCGGTACATGTTTCTGAAATAAGTAAATTGGAAACCGGAGAAAGAATTAAGATAACTCCCGAACCATATTTCATGATAGATTTACCTATTCCTCAAAATAATAAGACTCCTTCACTAATCGACTGTTTTGATTTGTATGTTGAAGGTGAAACATTAGAAGGTGAGAATGCATGGTTTAACGATGAGACAAAAGAGAGAATAAATATTAAAAAACGTATTCAGTTTTGGTCATTTCCAAATATATTAACAATTGATTTCAAACGATTTAATTCTAGAAATCAAAAGAACCAAATATTGATTTCATTTCCTTTAGACAATTTAGATTTATCAAAATATGTTATTGGTTATAAGAAAAACTCGTATATCTATGAATTATATGGTGTTTGTAACCACAGTGGAGGTGTACTTGGTGGTCATTATACATCATATGTTAAAAACGCTAATGGCAAATGGTATCATTTTAATGATTCTTCTGTTGCTGAAGTAGGATTAGTCGAGTCAATTATTTCACCCAAAGCATATTGTTTGTTTTACAGAAAAAAGAATTTATCATAATTTATTATTAATAAAAAAACAAATTCAAATATATATATATGGAGGTAAATACTACGACAACAACAGATCCTGTTAATTATTACAACAAATTTAATAATTTTATACTGAACCCTATAGTTTTTATAATTATACTACTAGTAATTGTTTCATATTTTGCTTTCTCATCTTCTTTAGGAAATAGTGAAAATAGTGGGTTTAAAAGTATTACAAGTAGTAATAGTGATAGTCAATTTTTAAGTATTATTATTGTAGCAATTTTAGTTATTTTAATTATTGTAAATGCGTTACAATATTTTTTCAGTATTAGCGTGACAGCATATTTAACAGATTTATTTACAAATAAACCAAAAATAGATATAGTTGTTGATCAAAGCACATATCAACCTGCTCCTGTACCTGAAATTAGATTTAAAAAACAGGTATTTAATATTCCCGGTAATTATTACAATTACACTAATGCAAAAGCATTATGTCAAGCATATGGCGCTAAATTAGCAACATATCAACAAATCGAAGATTCATATAAAAATGGTGCTGAATGGTGTAATTATGGTTGGTCCGATGGACAAATGGCGTTGTTCCCAACACAGCAAAAGACATTTGATAATTTACAAAACATAAAGGGTCATGAAAATGATTGTGGAAGACCTGGTATAAATGGGGGTTATATGGCAAATCCACAACTGCGATTTGGTGTCAATTGTTATGGTAATAAACCAAAGATAACAAGTGAAGAAGAAGAACTCATGAAAACAACAACACCTTATCCTGAAACAGCAGAAGACATAGCATTCCAAAAACAGGTTGACTTTTGGAAAACTAAAGTGGATGATATATTAGTGTCGCCATTTAATTATAATACTTGGGGATCGTTTTAACTCACGCTTTAAAATAATAATTTTTATAATATTTTATCATAGAAATTATTTTAACGATTATTCAATAGGAGAATCTTCTTTTCTAAAATTTTTCCTGGTATTACCCTTTTTATTTTTACCAATATGTTTTCTAGTACGTTTCTTTTTTCTCTCGTTTTGAGTTAATATACTCTCATGTTGCTTTACTAAACCTAACAGTTTATCATGTAAATCATCATCAATTACATCATCTTCTGAGTCAGAATCATTCCCTTTATAAGAATTATTTTTACTTGTAAAACCACCACTATGATAAGCGTAAGCGGGAACTGCTAATCCTCCAAAAATATCAGATACTTTTTCAATAGAACCGCCATTTTGTGTATTACTATTTAAAGTCATAATTGGTGAAATACCACCTTTCATCATTATAGAATTTACACTAAAACCACCTCCAAAAATACCATCTATTTTATTATTATTGAAAACTAAATCATTTGCTCCTATATAGCTCATATAAAATAGTTATATAATAATTAATTGTTAGAAAACCGCTTTATTTCCGGAACAATTTTAAATGACCTTTTTTGCTTTAAATGCTCCATAATTATTTTAACTTGCGATTCATTTTTAATCACTTCACCTAAAGTCTTTTCTAAATATTTAAATGTTAATGGTTCTTGAATTTTAGTATTTGTAAACTTAAGTCTTCCATCGCCGATTTTTACAGTTGCGTTAGAAAGATTATTTTCTGAAGCGTAACTTGTAATATTTTCCTCTAAATCATTGCGTTTATCACGTAAATCTTTAACTTTTTCATTTAACTGTTTAAGTTGGTTATCTAGTGAAACCCATTGTTGTATTTTACTTTCAAAACTCATTATTCTTATACGAATATAAAACAAAATATAAATAATTATCTTACTTATTTATATTTTATTAACGTCTGTTACGTCTAGATTTGCGACCGCCGTGCTGTCTCTTTTTATAAGTTTGTTGCATACCAAGAATACTAAATGGTACAATTGCTTGATTTATAATACTACCCATGGCACCCAAAAATCCGCCACGTCTACTGCGTCTGCGGCGACTGCCTCCTGTCATTTGTCCTTGAACTCCTCGATAAGTTGCGGGACCAGTGCCCATAAATGTTCTATCAAATTGACCTTCAACTGTAGGACCGTTTACGGCAACACCGTAACCAGCAGCTGAACTATATGATGAAGGACTTGCTGCTCCAGCACCTCCTCTGTATCTACGACTACCTTTACCTTTACGTGGCATTATATAGATTATTAAGAATAAAATATTTAAAAAACTTTGTTTATAATTTGTTTATTACGCAATAATAAAATTAATATAACTAATATTGCTAAAATCATTATAAAAATTAAAAAAACAAGAGTAACTGTTATGTAAATATAAGGATTAATTTCATATAATATAAAATCAATTAATGGTTTAAACATGGTTTTAAATTCATTTTTAACGTCTTCACGTTTTAATATATCTAAACATTGTTGAACTAACGAATCTTTCATACTTAATATAAACAAAAATTATATTAAATTTATGCGTGTTATTATATTTAAATTTTTCTATATTTTCAATAATAATGGAAAATATTGTTGAACCAAACGAGACATTTGACTTTAATCAATTAACTCTAGCACATCCATCCGGTATACAAGGAGGCGCTTATTTCACAAAAATTGAGTATAATAAGAAACCATTATACATACAAACAACAAAGGGACAAACCAGACAAGGTTTTGTTAAAACAGGAAAAAAATATTATTGTGATTTGATGTTTGATAAAAATTCTGAGACATTACTAAACTGGTTTGAAAATTTAGAAGAACGTTGTCAAAATCTACTTTATGAGAGACGTTATGATTGGTTTCAAAATAATTTAGAGAAAAACGATATCGAAACTGCTTTTAATTCTTCAATTCGCATTTATAAATCTGGTAAATATTATTTGATACGAACAAATATTAAGAGCACTCGAACTGACGAACCTGCTGTGAAAATTTATAATGAAAATGAAGTCGTTTTAGATATGTCGCATATAACAAGCGAAACAAATATTATTTCAATTTTAGAAATACAAGGTATTAAATTTACATCACGCAATTTTCAAATAGAAATAGAGTTGAAACAAGTAATGGTGTTAAACAATGAACCTATATTTAATAGTTGTCTTATTAAAACTACAAAACAAAAAGTTGTTAATGAAAATAAAGATGATTTCATACCTTTAGAGAGAAACACTAATTTAGGATTATTAGAAAAGGACAATATTAATAATAATTTAGACATAAATTTAGATACTAATAATGGTTTAGATACTAATGTAATCGAGACAAATAACTCTACTAATTTAGAGATAGATTTAGAAAATGAATCTGACAAAATAGAAAATATATCATTAGAAATTGAAAATGAACCTGAAAAACCCAAAACTTTAGATGAGGATTTAAATATTGATTTAGATTTTGAAGATTTAGACGAAATGAATAATGATGATCCCGATGAATTAAAGGAAGTGACTATAAATGCCGATTTAGAAAATACTTTAGAAAGTATTCAATTAAAAAAACCAAATCAGGTATATTTTGAATTATATGCTGAAGCCAGAAAAAAAGCGAAAGAAGCCAAAAGAAACGCTATTTTAGCTTATTTAGAAGTTAAGAATATTAAGAAAACATATATGATAGACAATACTATTGATAGTGATAGCGATTTTGATGCAGAAATTGATGAAGTTTCAGAAAGTGAATTAGAAAACCTTTAGAAAAATTGCCATTTATTTTAAAGTAATTATAATTAATATGATTTCTTAAATTTATTTTATCATTAATTTTATATAATGAGCTTCTCCTTTAAGAACTTTTGGAATGATTATGGAATAGGTGCTATTATTGTTTTATTAATTGTCGCTTATGGCGTTAATATGTTTAGTACTTACTTGACAAATAAAGGAACATCTGGTTACGAATCTAACGCTCAAATGCAGCAACAATATAAGGGTACTAACTCTCAAGCGTCAGCCGGTGTTCGCCCTTCTGATCCCAATGGCAACGAAGTTTTCGCCTCCGCTAATGGCGCTCAAACCAGCATGCCCGGCGTGCCATCATCTTGTACTCAACCCAATATTCAAAACCCTGCTGAACTTTTGCCCAAGGATACTAACAGTCAATGGGCTCAATTAAATCCCTCCGGTAAGGGCGAACTCGCTAACGTTAACTTGCTCAAGGCGGGTTACCATATTGGCATTGACACTATTGGACAAACTTTGAGAAACGCCAATCTCCAAATTAGATCTGAACCTCCTAACCCTCAATTGTCTGTGGGGCCATGGAACCAG
>Ga0255212_1000098_pt1 | contig 27646 bp, 23 predicted proteins | sample Miss_Yuk_RepC_8d_FD_188425 | JGI IMG/M metagenome (GOLD analysis project Ga0255212, IMG submission 188425) | Freshwater microbial communities from Mississippi River, Louisiana, United States - Miss_Yuk_RepC_8d | ecosystem: Environmental > Aquatic > Freshwater > River | place: USA: Louisiana...
CCCAGGGCTGCGCGCCGTCGATGACCAGATTGGGGCGGAAGCGGTCCATCGGCACCGGCTCGAGCAGCTGTGCATTCAGCGCAGCGAGCGATGCACTGGTGGCAATGAGAACGGCAAAGCCATCGGCCAGTGAAACTGTATCACCGGGCTGGGCATAGCGCGCATCTACGGCCCGCAAACTGTCATCATCCAGATAGACCAGCCGCACCGGCCGGTTCATGGTCCGGCTGCACCAGGCATTGACCTGATCATTGGCCACCGGCAGCTCAAGCACCGACTGCCACACGCTGACCGGCACGCGTAGTGCACCCGGCGATGGAAAAGAAACATCGCACGGCGAGCGGCCCGGCGCACTGAGGGTAAGCCCCAGCAGATTGGGCAGCGCGCGGATAGTGGCCATGGCCGGATAGTCGCGCTGGGTGAGGAATTTGCCGGTTTCATCCACCAACATCCAGCGCCGGTCACCCGCTAGCCCGGCGGGCAGCAGCTGCGCCTTGGGCACACTTAGCGCCGCACAGGATTTAAGCGGATAGAGGTGAATACTGCTAAGGGTCAGTTTTTCCATATATTTTTTAAACCTTCATCAGCAGATATTGATTCAAGTATTGATTCAGGCAGCTGGGAAATTGCTCTAGCCCAAATGGCCAACGAGCGCTAGAACATCCCCATCATGAGTCTCTACAAATCTGACACTTTCGAGCTTCCGAATCTCCATCAGGTGGGCTGGCCCTTCGTTGGCGCCGCCGCCATTGTCTGGGCCTTGATGGCTTGGGCCTTGGGAACATTCGGCTTTTTCATCGGCCTGCTGGGCACCGCCTGGGTTGCCTACTTCTTCCGCGACCCGGAGCGCGTCACCCCGATTGCCGATAACCTCATCATCAGCCCGGCCGATGGCAAGGTTTGCTTCATTGGTGAAGCCGTGCCGCCCGCCGAGCTGGGCCTGCCCGCCGAGCCGATGGCCCGCATCAGCATTTTCCTCAACCTGTTTGACGTGCATGTAAACCGCATTCCGGTTGCGGGTACCATTGTTGGCACCTATTACGCTGGCAGCGAATATCTCAACGCGGCTGACCCGCGCGCGAGTGACGCCAACCGCCGCCTGTCGATCAAGCATCGCCTGCCTGATGGCCGCGAGATTGCCTATGTGCAGGTTGCCGGTCTGGTGGCCCGCCAGATCATCAACACCCTCAAGCCCGATCAGGCCGTCAAGACCGGTGAGCGCTTTGGCATCATCCGCTTTGGCAGCCGCGCTGACATCTACCTGCCCAAGGGCACCGTACCGCTGGTCTGCATGGGCCAGAAGATGGTCGGCGGCGAAACCATCATGGCTGACCTGTCCAACAGCCAGCCCGCCCGCACCGGCGAGGTACGCTGATGCCAGCCCGGCTACATGTTTCCTTTAATGTCCTGCTGCCCAACGCGGTGACGCTGCTCAGCCTGTGTTCAGGTATGAGCGCCGTCCGCTTTGCGACGCTGGGCAAGTGGGAACATGTGCTGTTTGCCCTGCTGGCCGCTGGTGTGTGCGATACGCTTGATGGCCGTTTGGCCCGCCTGCTGAAAGGCACCAGCCAGTTTGGCGCCGAGCTTGATTCACTGGCTGACGCCATCTCCTTTGGTGTGGCGCCCGCCTTGGTGCTGTATCTGTGGACGCTGAACAGCGCCGGCCCGCTGGGCTGGATTGCCGTGCTGATTTTTGCCTGCTGCGCAGCGCTGCGTCTGGCCCGCTTTAATGTGGCGATTGCAGATGCCAACCCGCCGCCCTACGCCGCCAGCTTTTTTACTGGCGTGCCCACGCCAGCGGGGGCTGGTCTGGCCATGCTGCCGCTCGTGCTCTCGCTGGGCATGAGCGAAAACCAGCTGGGTACACTGGCTGAGCAGCGCTGGTTTATCATTCCGTGGACCTTACTGATTGCCGGACTGATGGTGAGCCGCGTGCCCACCTACTCCTTCAAGAAGATGAAAGTGGCGCGCGACATCGCCCTGTTCATCCTGCTGGGCTTTGTGCTGTTCGTTGCCATCATGATCACGCTACCGTGGCTGGCCATGGCCATGCTACTGACCACCTATATTGCCTCAGTGCCCGTCTCCTTCCTGCATTACCGCAAGCTGGAACGCGCCCATAACAAGGCCAGCGCTTAAGCCCTGATCAGATGCAAACACTCACAGCCCCACGTATTTCCGTGCGCGCGATCATGCGCACCCACAGCGGCAAGATCTGCCTGATCCGCCGGGTTAAAGCGGGCGATGAATATTGGACAACACCGGGCGGCGGTGTGGAAGATGGCGAAAGCCACAGCCAAGCCCTAATCCGTGAGATGCGCGAAGAAACCGGCGCCCGGATTGAGCGCATGAGCCCGCAGCCAGTTTGCGAACTGCGCAGCCCCACGCAAATCCAGCTCTTTTTCACCTGCTACGAAACAGAACGCGGCGCCCCCACCGGCGCAGAACATCTACGCTCCACCCCAGAGAACCTTTTTGAAGTTTGTTATGTGCCGATCACGCAGCTCAACCAGCTCAAGATTGTACCAGCCGAGGTCAAAGCGCAGATCATCACGGCGGCTTTAGCGCTGGAATAAAAGATTAGTGGAGAATACGGTGCGGATTGGGCAGGACAAAGGGCTGTTCTTCAGCGCCTTGCTCGGCAGCGCCGCCACGACGGGCGGCCCGGTCCAGCTCATTGGCAATACGCTGGCCAGCATCCACCACGCCATTAATACGGTCAGAGAGCATGAGGTTTTGCTGCTCAAGTGCCTGCAGGCTTTTGACCAGACATTCAGTCTCGTACGCACGGCGGCGCTCAATGCGATCCAGGCGGCGGCTTTGCGCCAGAACACCGGCAAGCGCCAGCACGGCAACAAATGCGGCCATGAGAACCAGAAAGCCATTGACCAAAGCGACAGACATTACGCTACTCCTTAGCCCCGTTATTATGCCGTACAGGGCCACGACTACGCAAGAAGCTTGCATATGAGTCTGGATAGCTGTCACGCATCATCTGCTCGACTTGCGGGGCGATCAGAGGAAGCCGGGATAAGCCAAGTAATTCGCTACGATTTTTACGCCACAGCAATCCGAGCTGGATGGAAATTTTCTCTCTTTGCGTTACGTCAAGCGACGACCAGAGCAGTAAGGCCAGCTGAAACCGCTTAATCATCAAAGGGGGTTGATAGGCGGCGACTTCAATTGACTGCATGAGATAGGGCACCGCCCCGGCATCATCCCCGGCTAAAAAAGTCTGCCGCGCCAAGGTTAGCCACGCGGCCGCATCGGCCGGGTGCTCTGCCAGATGCGCCCGCACAAGAGCAGGATCATCCGCGCGGGCGGATACCGGCAACACCATCGCAAGCTGGGCGGCATAGCTGAGCGCGGCAGAGGCCAGCAGAACCCCGGCGGCCAACATGGCATATCCGGCTGGCCGCGTACTCATGCCTCAATCAACGTAATATTTGCGGTAGCGGCCATAATAATAACCGCTGTCGCCATAGCTGTATTCGGCATGGCGGCGTACATCCAGCCCATTGAACACGGCGCCGGCAATATTACCACCCACATCCCGCAGCTGACGCACGGCATGGGCAACCACTTCACGCGGCGTATCCCGCCAGCGCAGAACATACAGCACCTTGTCAGCCATGCTGGCGAGAACCTTGGCATCAGCCACCGGCAGCACCGGCGGCGAGTCAATAATGACCAACGGGAACGTGGCAGCCAGACCGCGTAGTACCAGCTGCATCTGGCGTGAACGTACCAGCTCGGTCGCATTTGGGTTCGACTGCCCGGCTGTGATGTAATAAAGTGGGCGGCCATTGACCTCAACGCTGCGCAGCACCTGCTCGATAGTGGCTGTACCATCGAGCAATTCAGCCAGACCTTGCCTATTTTCAACTCCCAGCGCGCTATGCACACGCGGGCGGCGCAGGTCAGCATCAATCACCACGGCTTTATCACCGCTCATGCTGGTCATACGCGCCAAGGCTAACGCTGTTGTGGTTTTGCCTTCACACGGCAAGGCAGACGTGACCAGCAAGACCCGCGCGGGCTGGCCGCCATGGGTGAGCAGCAACGCTGTGCGCAACATCCGCACTGCCTCGGCAAACGAGGAATTGGGCTTGCTGACCAGATATTCTTCCGGGCGGCTGCGCTTTTGCCCAAGCGAGGCCAGTGAGGGGATCATGGCTAATGTGGGCAAGCCTAGCTGCTGCTCCAGCTGCTCAGTACTGCGAAACCCGGCATCCAGCTTTTCGGCGGCAAAGGCCAGCAGTACACCTAAGCCCAGCGAGCCCATCAGCGCTAACAACATAACCAGACGCTGGTCCGGGAAGGACGGCGTTACCGGCACATCCGCCCGCGAGATGATGCGGGCATCTGCCTGTTCCAGCCCCTGCTGTTCGCTGGTTTCCTTAAAACGGGCCAGTACAGTTTCATACAAAGCGCGGGTGGCCTGTGCCTCACGCTCTAATGAGCGCAGCCGTGCGGAGCTGTCCTGCCCGGCATCAGCCGGCCCTGCCCCACTTATGCCCCCACTCACGCCTTTGCGGAATTGCTCGGCGGCCTGCTCAGCCGCCTCAGCCTTGCTGCGCAGCTCATCCAGACGGCCACTGAGCCACTGGGTGGCATGGCGGGTCGCCTCAAACTTGGCTTCCAGCTGCTCGACCAGATAGAGGTCGGCCATCTTGTTGGCAATGGCCGCCGCCAGCGCGGGCGAGGATGAGGTAAAAGAAATATCAATCACGCGAGAGCGGCCAGCGGCCCGCACTTGCAAACGGCGCAGAAAACGGTCGGTAACCGCGACGCTTTGCTGCGCAGTATCAAGCGGCGCGGCACTGAGCAAGGGCCAGCTGGCCGGGCGCAACGCCGGGTTGAACTCTGGCACCTGATCCAGCTTGGTTTCGGCCACCACGCGCTGGGCCAGATCACGCGAGGTGAGAACTTCAATTTCGCTTTGAATGGTTTCGGCATTGGCGGGCAGACCGGAAAGCACCTGCTCAACATCCAGCACATTGGTCTGGCGCGGGTCCACCATCACCTGAGCCATGGCGGTATAGCGCGGCGTCATCAGGGTGAGCGTGAGCGCAGCAACCGATAGCCCCAACGCCACACTACCCGCAATCAGCCAGCGCCGCCGCCACAGCAAGCGCAGCGCAGCGCGCAGATCAGCCTCCGGCTCAACCTGAACGGCGCGCGCAGCATCCACCGCATTCAGGCGGGTTGCAGCCAGCGGCGTAACATTTGATGGCGGATGATTATTCGGCGCTGCCATTGCGCTCTTCCTGCTCAGTTGTATCTGCAGCTGGGCCAGCGGCGGGTGTGGTGTCGGCTTCGATGTTGGCGATCAGCCCCAGCAAATCAGCAGGCGGATCGATCGAGACCAGCTCCATACTATTAATGATGGTGGCCGCGCCGTCCGGCGCGAGTGCTTGGACCTGCGCCGTCAATTCCTGCAGCAGGTCAGGACGGGCGGCGGCCAGCAGCTGGGCGAATTGGCTAATCATGTCTGGATACGTTTGCGCGGCCTGATTGAACGCCGAGATCACTGACGCTTCAGGCACCTGCGCCAGAGGCTGCGTCCCCATATAGCCCGACAAGGTCTGCCACGCCTGCTGCTGTGTGGATGAGGCCTGCGCATAAGCTGGCGCGGGATAATTTCCGGCAGCGCAGATCAAGCCACATAGAATTGCCAGAACAGCCAGTTGACGTGAAACCATACGCGCCTCCATTGTGCAGCGGGAATAACCCTGTATGCCGCTGACTCGGGGGTGCGCGCAACACGTCAAATTGTAATGTAATATCTGATAGTTACAAACCAGTTGTAAGCAAAACAGACTCCAACCGGCCCGGCGGGCGGTTAACGCCCAAACTGGGCAGGCTGACCACATCCTCAGACGTGATCAATTTGCTATCCAGCCCCCACTCGGTAGGCAGGCGGCCATCCAGACTATGAAGCAGGGTTACATGCGGCACCCACAGATCACCCACGGCACTGCGCGGCTTGAACTCACCCAGCAATTTGGCCGACATTTCTTGCAGTAGATCAAGCTCGGCGGTACGGCGCACATTCAGCACAACCCACACATCGCCGTTTTTGCCCGGCAGCAGGCTGAGGCCAGAAAACTGGACATTCACCCGTTTGGGCAGGCGCGGCTCCAGCTGGGTCCAGGCCTGCGCTGACTGCACAGACGGGGCAGACAGTTTAAGGATGGTGACATGTGGCAGCGCATCGGGCGCCAGGACATAATCCGTCGACAGGCCAAACGACAAGCGGCGGGCATAGGCGCTGAGCACCGCGGCTACACCACTCTCAAAGGTTAGACAAAAAGTCAGTGTCTCGTTATTCATGCCTCATTTGTGAGGGGCGTCGGCCAACTTCGTCAAGCCCCTACGACAGCTCACATCTGCATTTCGCGGCGCTGACGCTCGCTCATTTCTTCACGTTCGTGCATAAAATGTTTAATGCGATCGCGCTTGAACGGCTTGCTGACAAACCCGCGCGCGCCACGTTTGCGCGCATCGACGATATTATCAATACCGTCATTACCGCTGAACATCACAATATAGGCATCAGGATCACAGGCCATCAGCTGATCCAGCACCTGCATACCGCTTTCATCCGGCAGGTTGATATCCAGAAAAACCAGCTCCGGCGCATAGATCAAATAGTTGACCACAGCCTCATAGGCATTACTGGCGGTGACCAGCACATGCTGCTGGCCGATGAGTTTACCCGCCATCTGCCTTGTCACGGGGTCATCTTCCACCAGCAGCACCGTCATGGGGGAGCGGTACTGGCGGCTGAATTTGCTGCTGTTAAGTACCTCCGCCATATGGCGAATGCCTTCGTCCTCCTGCGGCGCAAAGGTCTGCTGATAACTGAGTTGCACGCGCCCCTTGAGCTGCCCCATCTGACTGAGAAACAGGGTTTCAGCTGCCAGCCACTCATTGGCCAGATCATAAACACGCCCACCCGGCAGCTCAGGCAACTCTAGATAATCCTGAATTTCCTGCTGCAAACGGCCCTGCCCCGCGCCAGCCATGCCCCGATAGAAAATCAGCAAATCGCCCGCCGCCCCCACAACCAAAGCGCCATCAAGCGGCTGGAAGGACGCCTCCAGAATGGCCATGCGCTGTTTAGTATCGCAGTCACTCAGAAGGCCTGGCATGTGCAGACAGCTCCACCCGATCATGCTGATAGAGTCATTTTCCAGACAATCCGTCACCGCGCGCAGAAAAATGCCAGCGGTACCCATATGCGTTCTCATGATTTACCTCCCGTCTGGGTTGATTTGAGATGAGGACAACGATCGATATATTGATACAGCTTGTCGCGTGTGAACGGCTTGCCGACAAAGCCCGCTGCACCATGGCTAACCGCCCGCATGATATGTTCGCGGTCAGCATTACCGCTCAGCATGACAATATAGGCTTTGGGATCAATCTCCAGAATGCGGTGCAGAACATCGTGCCCGGTAATATCCGGTAGATCTATATCCAGAAACAGCACATGCGGCGCTAGCCGCACATAATTAAGGATGGCACTTTGCCCATCCCCCACCAAGGTCACCGCGCCATGTCCGGCCAGTACATTTTCAACCAGACGGCCGGAGAACGGCTCGTCTTCAACCAGTAAAATGCTGGTATCGGCATGCTGGCCCCGGCGCAGGCCAATCGACTGCACAAGCGCTGCATCAAGCGGTGTATTGATAACGGCCTGGCGGGCCTGAGCTTCTCGCTCCAACTGTAATTTACGGCGCGCCTCCTGCTGGCGGGCTTCCTGCGCCTTCACGCGCTCATCTATCTGGTACACCAGACGGCTCCAACCGTGACCAGCCTCATAGAAATCAATCAATGGATCGTAGGCTGCCCCACTGAGCTGACTATTGAGCGGAATACAAGCCAGCCTGACATCCCGCACCGCAAAAGAACGCCCGAGCAGAAAAACTTCACCTTCCGCAAAAAAGTAGGCATGAACATCTTCTGTCGTGATCTGGCCCAATATATCCGCAACAGCATTATAGCGAGCGTGAACATCTAGCGATTGCAAATGCAGATTGATGCATCGCGCCGCATCACCTTGCACCCGCAGGCGCTCTAGCTGCTGCAACAGCCTGACTTCAACATCCGTATCAACGATAATCATAGCCATAGTGAAGTGAATACTGCACAGGGCATGCCAGCTACGTAAGGTTATATTTCAAGTTGAATTTGCCCCATTTCACCGCACATCCGGCAAATTGCAATGCGGTTTGCATCGCGGTTTGCAATGCAGATTATCCCATGCAATGCAGCATTTTTCTGCATTTTCAACGGTAAGCGTGAGCCGCTCACGCATAGGTGAGCGGTATGGCACTTGCATCGTGACCAATTATGATGACCAACAACCGCCTCAATATACTACAGACCGCTGCTGCCCTTGGCGCTGCCCTCATTCTGGGCAATGGCATTTTGTATCTGCTGTTCCGAGAACATGCACCAATCCATTATCTGATGGAGGAATACCCCTCCATCATTCTAGCCGCCAATTCGGCAATCGTGCTCCTGATAACCAGCATCTTTTATCTCACTCCATTCAGCCGCTACACTTCACACCTGATGAACCTGATGGGGATTCTTCACCGGGCAGCTGAATCTGGCAATTGCGCCAAAAACGTACGCGAAGCCAGCCAGAACATTCTGAGCATTATCTGCGGCTATACAGGCTGGAATGTAGGCCATGGTTTGATTCATGGCAGTAATGGCGTCACTGCGCATATGTGGCATGTAGATGACCCCTTGATTTACAACAAACTGCGCACCTCAATTGATGAGCAGCTCATGAGTGCTGAACTCAAGACGGGGCAAGCCACATGGCAGGAGATTACAGCCGATGAGCAAAGCGCGCGCCTGAAATGCGCCTATGAATGTGGCCTGCGCCAGGTTGTAACGCTGCCGGTCATGCATAACGGCAAACTGGCAGCGACGCTTGAATTTTTCAGCCAAACTTACACGACGACTGACCCGCGGCTGCTGGATACGTTGATGGGCATGGCCTTGCAGCTCTCCCACGTCATGGAGCGCGATTATACACAGCAACGCGCCCAGCTACTGGAAGCCGTTGTTGCCAGCGCGAATGACGGCGTTGTAATTACCAAAGCCGAGCTGACCTCCGGACCTGAAGTGATCTACGTCAATCAGGCTTTCACCATGATTACGGAATATACGCGCGAAGAGGTGATCGGCCAGCCCCCCACCTTTCTGCGCAAGCACGAGAAGGCTGACACCAAGACGCTTGATCTGGTGCGCGCCACCCTCACTCAGGGCAAGCCGTTCCGTGGCGAACTTCTCAACTATTCCAAGAGTGGCGTGCCGCGCTGGCTGGATCTGAGCGTATCACCCATTCGTGACAGTGACGGCAACATCACCAATTTTGCCGGCATTGTGCGTGATATTACCGAACGTAAAAAGGCCGAAGAAATCCACGGCCAGTTTGTTGATCAGCTCCGCCGCATGAACCAGAAGAACGAAGCCATTACCCAGGAGCTGGCTGAAAGCCTGCAGGCGGCCGAAAAAGCCAACCAGGCCAAGAGCGATTTTCTGGCCAATATGAGCCACGAATTACGCACCCCGATGAATGGTGTGATCGGCATGGCCAGCCTATTGGCTGATACTGGCCTCACCACTGAGCAGAAAGAATATGTGAATGCCATTACCGGTTCGGCCGAATCCTTACGCCTGCTGCTGTGCGATATTCTGGATATTTCCAAGATCGAGGCCGGGGCGCTGGCGCTTGAAAACATCGCTTTTCCGATTCGTGAAACCATTCGTGAAACAGTGCGACTATTACAGCCGTTGGCGGATATCAAAGGCATTGATCTGCAGCTTGATATAAATGATGACGTCCCCCCTGCTATCTGGGGCGACCCCAGCCGCCTGCGTCAGGTTATTACCAACCTGATTGGCAACGGCATCAAGTTTACCGATTTCGGCACGGTACGCATCACGATTGAGCTGCATGATACAGCTGAGCAGCTCCTGATATCCGTTCAGGATACCGGCATTGGCATTCCGGCTGAAAAAATTGAACACATCTTTGATAAATTCACCCAAGCAGATGCCTCGATCACCCGCAAATATGGCGGCACTGGCCTGGGGCTGGCGATCACCAAACAGCTGGTGCAGCTGATGGGCGGCCTTATTCAGGTAGAGAGTACGATCGGCAAGGGCTCCACCTTCACATTTAATATGCCACTGCGTGTCGCAACTGAAGATGATGTGCGCGCAGCAGAGGGCGAAAGTGATAATGCCATCACCCAGGTTGACCGTATCCCGATTGAAAGGGCGCGCGCACTGATTGTGGAAGACTACCCGGTCAATCAGGTATTTGCACGCAAGCTGCTGGCCAAGTTTGGCTTTTCGACCATTGATCTGGCTGAAAACGGCAAGGAAGCGCTGGAAAAGGTCGCCTACCATGAATATGACGCGATCTTCATGGATTGCCAGATGCCGGTAATGGACGGCTTTGAAGCCACCCGTATTCTGCGTGAACGCGGCTGCCAACTCCCCATTGTCGCCATGACCGCCAATGCCATGATTGGCGATCGTGAGCGCTGTCTGAAAGCCGGCATGGATGATTATATCAGCAAACCGCTGCGTCTTGACCTGCTGCGCAAGATCATCAATCACTGGTTTATCCTGCCACCGATCAAACAGACAGTTACAGCCAGCAGTGATGATGCCGATGCTGCTGTTGATCTGGAGCAATTACGCTCATTCACCGATGGCGACCATGAAGAAGAGCGCCTGCTTATCACCCTGTTCACCGATCAGGCTCAGCTCAGCATCAAAGCGCTGGAAGAATGCCTGAACCGCGCTGATGCAGATGGCTGGCGTAGCGCCGCACACCGTCTGAAGGGCAGCTCGGGCAATCTGGGCGCACGCAAACTTAGCCATCTGTGCAAGCGCGCTGAACATAGCAAGGACGCACCGGATAGCGAAAAGAACATGATGTTGAGCGCCATTCGTGCCGAGCTGGTGCGCGTGCAGGCTTACCTGCACACACATGTGCTGGCCAAGAGTGGATAATCAGCCCTCAACTTTAACAATGGTATAGGTGATCTCCAGCACTTCGATACGCTGGGCGCCCTCGGCCGTGCGCAGTGTGAGCTTATCACCCACTTTTTTCTTAAGCAGCGCCTGCCCCACTGGCGAGATCCAGTTGATCTTGCCATTCTCAACATCGGCTTCATCGATCCCCACCAATGTCACGGTCCGCTCATGCTCTTCTTCATGCAGATAGGTAACCGTGGCACCAAAGAACACCTGCTCCAGATGCTGCTGCTGGCGCGGATCAACCACCTCGGCACTTTCAATGCGTTTGGTGAGATAACGCACGCGCCGGTCAATCTCGCGCAGGCGCTTTTTGTTGTAGAGATAATCACCGTTTTCGGAGCGATCCCCCAGCGATGCCGCCCACGAGACAATCTCCACTACCTTGGGCCGTTCCACCCGCATCAGCTGCTTAAGCTCGGCCCGCAGCGCCGCAAAGCCTTGCGGCGTCATATAGTTTTTGACGTGCGGCGGCAGCGGGTCCGGCGCGTCATGCTCCGGCTCGTCCTCTGGCCCATCCCCCTCTTTGGTAAAGGCCTTGCTCATGCGTTAACCGATACGCGCAATATCCAGACGGATCGGCGCTTCGCCAATCTCGTCCTGCACCGCGCCATCGGGCAGATTATCCTGCAGGAAGGTGAGCGATGCCGCCAAGGTTTCCTTGCTGATGTGCGCCACGAAGGGCTGCAGGGCACTGCTCATCTCGGCGGGCATCTGCACCTTCACCTCAATCCGGTCGGTGATATTGAGGTTACGGTCCTTGCGGGTCTGCTGAATGATACGCACCAGATCGCGCGACCAGCCCTCAATCTCCAGCTCCGGATAGACGGTAATGTCGAGCAGCACCAAGCCCTGCCAACGATCGAAGGAATCCGACGGCGCATCATCTTTCACCACAATACGCAGCTCAAAATCCTCACGCGGCAAGGTAATACCGGCAATATCCAGCTCGCCCGCTGCTGTCATGGTCCAGCTATTGCTGCGCTGGGCGGCCAGCACATCCTTGAACTTGGCGCCGAGCTTGGCGCCGAGCTTGGGGTTGACCTTCACGGCGCGCGTCCCATAGGCGCCGGGATCTGCCGCCAGCTCAATCTCAACGATATTCACCGCCTCTTTGATGAGATCGATATAGGGCCGCAGACGCTCGATCTGCGGATGGGCGATCACCAGCTTCTTGAGCGGCAGACGCACACGGCGGCGATGCAACTCACGCAGGCGCAGCACAGCCGAGCAGGCCTCACGCGCCAAGTCCATACCATCCAGGACATCGCGATTCAGCGGCAGGTCTGCCACGCGCGGCCAGTTGGCCAGATGCACGCTCGGCTCACCGGTCAGGGCGGTATGAATCTGCTCGGCCAGATACGGCATCATTGGCGCCAATGCCCGGCTGGCATAAACCAGCGAGGTATAGAGCGTGTCATACGCGGCCTGCTTGTCCTCACTCGCGCCATCGCTCCAGAAAGCAGCGCGGCGGTTGCGGATATACCAGTTATTGATGGCCTCGATATAGGCTGGCGCAGCATCATAAGCAGCCGGAATGTTCAGCACATCCAGATTGCTTTCAATCGCCTGCACCAGCTCGGCGGTTTTGCCGAGCAGATACTGATCGAGCGGATGGGTGCTGTCGGTGCGCAGCTTGGCCTTGATGCCGTCGGTATTGGCATAGAGCGTGAAGAAGTAATACGCATTCCACAGGCGGATGATGACCGCACGCATGGACTTGGCGATATCGGTATCATCTTCCGAGATGGAGAGGTCACCGCCCACCATCAGCGGCGAGGACAACATGTACCAGCGCAGCGCGTCCGAACCCAGATTCTTGAAGACATCGACCGGGTCGGGATAGTTCTTCAAGCGTTTGGACAGCTTCTGGTTATTCACGTCCAGCACCACACCATGACAGATGCAGCTCTTGAACGGCGCACGGTCAAACAGGGCGGTGGACAGCACCATCATATTATAGAACCAGCCACGCACCTGCGCGACATATTCCACAATGAAATCGCCAGGGAAATTTTCCTCAAACCGCTGGCGATTTTCAAACGGATAATGCAGCTGGGCAAACGGCATGGAGCCGGATTCAAACCAGCAATCCAGCACTTCCGGCACACGGCGCATCATGGACTTGCCGGTAGGATCATCCGGATTGGCACGCACGAGATTATCAATCGCCGGGCGGTGCAGGTCAGTAACCTTCACGCCAAAGTCGCGCTCCAGCTCTTCAATCGAGCCATAAACATCCACGCGCGGATAAGCCGGATTATCGCTCTTCCAGACCGGGATCGGCGCGCCCCAGAAGCGGTTACGCGAAATGTTCCAGTCACGTGCATTGGACAGCCAGTTGTGGAACTGCCCATCCTTGATGTGACCCGGCACCCAGGTGATGCCCTGATTGAGCTCAACCATGCGATCACGGAACTTGCTGACCGCCACATACCATGAATCCATGGCGCGATAGATCAGCGGCTGGTCAGTACGCCAGCAATGCGGGTAGCTGTGCAGGATCTGGTCATGCTTGACCACCACACCGCCGCGCGCCTTCAGGTCCTTGATGATACGCTCATTGGCCTCAAGGATCACATTCAGGCCTTCATATTCCGGCACTTCAGCCGTAAAGCGGCCGGCATCATCCACCGGCACCACAATGGGCACACCGAACTTCTTGCCGACTTCCATATCGTCTTCACCGAAGCCGGGCGCGATATGCACAATGCCGGTGCCGCTTTCCGCATCGACAAACTCACCGCTGATGACACGGAATGCCCCCTCACCCGCCAACTTGGCAAAGAAGGGGAATAACGGCTCATACTGCAGACCAACCAACTCGGCACCGGTCAGCTCACGCACAACGTCAAAGCCATCCAGCTCACGCTCATAGCGGGCGCGGGCATTAGCAGCGATGATATACTGCACATCGCCCTTGGCGATCAGCTGATAGGTAAACTCGGGATTGACGCACAGCGCCATGTTGGACACCAAGGTCCACGGCGTAGTGGTCCACGCTAATACCTTGACCAGCTTGTCGCTCAGCGCATTTTCCTGAAGCTGGAAGCCAACAGTCAGCGTGGGGTCGGTACGCTCGCGGTAGGAATTGTCGAGCTTGGTTTCGGAATTGGAGACCGGGCTTTGCGCCGCCCAGGAATAGGCCACCACGCGGTAGCCTTCATAGACCAGCCCCTTGTCCCACAGCTGCTTGAACGCCCACATGACGCTTTCCATGTAAGGCAGGTCCATGGTGCGGTACTGATCATCACCCGACACCCAGCGGCCCATACGGTTGAAGTACCACTGCCAGTCCTGCGTAAAGCGCATGACCGAGCTTTGGCAGGCCTCGTTAAAGCGGCCAATGCCATACTTGGCAATTTCCTTGGCGCCATTGATGCCCAGCTCTTTTTCAACCGCCAGCTCAGCTGGCAGGCCATGACAGTCCCAGCCCTGACGGCGGTCAACATGTTTGCCCTTCATGGTCTGATAGCGCGGGATGATGTCCTTCACATAAGACGTCACGATATGGCCATAATGCGGCAGGCCATTGGCAAAGGGCGGGCCGTCATAGAACACGAATTCGTTGGACTTGCCGTCCTTGATCTTGGGATTCTTGGCAACCGACGCCTCAAAAATCTTCTGCTCCTGCCAGCGCTTGAGGATGCTTTCCTCCAGCTCAGCGAAATTGGGCGAGACTTTGACGTCGGGATAATGGGCCATGACCGGTTTGTCCTTGTTTTTGCTGAAAAAGGCAGGCCCCTATGTAGCACAAAACCCGCCACAAACCCAAGCCCGGCAGACATAATATAACTCACTGATTTTTTTGAAGTTTTTGATAGAGGCCTAAACTATTCGTGGCGCAGGGCCTCAATCGGGTCCAGCCGGGCGGCGCGCCGGGCCGGAAAATAGCCAAACGCCACCCCGATCAGCACCGAAATGCCAAACGAGAGCAGATTAATCTGCGGATTGAACAGGAATGGCACCTGCATGAGGCCAGACAGCCCCCATGAGGCCAGCGCCGCGATGATAACGCCAAACAGGCCGCCAAAGGCCGACAGCACAATGGCCTCCACCAGAAACTGCAACAATACCTCATGCTCCAGCGCGCCGATGGCCAGACGGGTGCCAATCTCTTTGGTACGCTCGGTCACTGACACCAGCATGATGTTCATAATACCAATGCCACCCACCAGCAGGCTGACCGCCGCCACCGCACTCAGCAGCATGGTCATGACCTTGGTAGTACCGGCCATGGTCTCGGCAATCTGTTTGGTGTCCATGACGTTGAAATTGTCATCTTCCTTCTCGGCGATATGGCGGCGCTCGCGCATCAGCGCGTTGATCTGGCTGATGAGCGCGGCATTATCCTGCCCACTCGCGGCCGAGATCATGAGTGAACCGACATCATCATTGCCCTTCAGGCGGCGCTGCACGGCGCGAATAGGCATGAGGATGACATCATCCTGATCCATCCCCATGGTGGATTGACCTTTAGACGCCAGCAAACCGATCACTTCACAATCAAACTGCTTCACGCGGATCAAACCGCCGAGCGGGCTTTGCGTGCTGAACAGGTTTTTGCGCACGGTCTCGCCGATCACGCAAACGGCGCGGCCTGCACGTTCATCTGCTTCGGAAAAGACATCCCCTTCGGCCAGCTTCCAGTTATTGGTCTGCAGGTAACTGCGCGTGGTGCCTGTGACCTGCGTTGACCAGTTCTGCGACTGATACACCACAGTAACCGACGTGCTGGCCACTGGCGCCACAGCGGCTATGCCGGAGACCTGATCGAGGATTGTCTGCACATCAGCAAGTTTGAACGGCGGTGCGCCAGCGCTGTCACGCCCCGGCCCCAGCCGCTGACCCGGCCGCATGATCATGAGATTACTGCCGAGCGAAGAGATCTGATCGGACACAGCTTGCGTGGCCCCATTGCCCAGCGTGACCATGGTGATCACTGCTGCCACACCAATCACCACGCCCAGCGTGGTCAGCACCGAGCGCAGGATATTGCGGCGGATCTGGCGAAGCGATAGCAGAAGGATATTGCCGATCATGCGGGCACCTGTGCAGTATCGGATTCGACCATGCCATCAACAAAGCGGATAATGCGCCCGGCATACGCAGCGATATCCGGCTCGTGCGTCACCATGATGATGGTAATGCCCTGCTCACGATTAAAGCTCTGCAGCAATTCCATAATCTCCCGGCTACGGGCGGTATCGAGATTGCCGGTCGGCTCATCAGCCAAAAGCACCGTCGGGCTGGTCACAATCGCGCGGGCAATCGCCACGCGTTGCTGCTGACCGCCAGACAATTCAGCCGGCGTATGTGTTTCCCAGCCTTTAAGACCCACCTGCTCCAAAGCACGCAAGGCGAGGGCCTGCCGCTCACGCGCCGATCCGCCACGATAGACCAGCGGTAATTCAACATTCTCCAGCGCGGTGGTGCGCGGCAGCAGATTAAACCCCTGAAACACAAATCCCAGCATATAGCGGCGCAGCAAGGCGCGACCAGCGCGGTCGAGTTGCTCAACTGCCACCCCGTCAAACTGGTAGGCTCCTGTTGAAGGCGTATCCAGACAACCCAGAATATTCATGACGGTTGATTTGCCCGAACCACTCGGCCCCATAATGGCCACAAACTCACCGCGTGCAATCGACAGGTCAATTCCGTGCAGCGCCTGAAAAGCGGCCGTCCCGGTGCCATAAGTCTTGGTAACCTGTTGCAGGCGAATGAGCGGGTCCGTCATGCTTATTTGCTCACATTGCTACTGCCGGTAATTACCTCTTGGCCAGCCGTCAGCCCCTCACCACTGACTTCCGTGAGCGTGCCATTGCTCGCACCCTTACTGACTTGGCGCTGAACCGGCGCACCATTTTCCAGCACCCACACAGCAGGCGCGCTGTTGCCATTGTTCTGGCGGGCGGCCTGACGCGGCATACGCGGCATGAGCGAGCTGACAATACCGCCACTGCTGCTGGCGGCCTGTGCAGCGGGGGGGGCAAAGCGCAAAGCAGCGGCAGGGACCAGCAACACATTGTTACGGGTCTGCGTGCTGATGGTAGCACTCGCCGTCATACCCGGACGCAGGGATAGATCGCTGTTATCAACTGTCAGCGTGGTTTGATACGTCACCACATTATCGGTTGTGGTAGCGCCAAAGCTGACGCGCGTGACCTTAGCCGGATAGGTGCGGCCGGGATAGGCGTCCACCGTAAACGTCGCGTCCTGCCCTTCTTTTACCTGCCCGACATCGGCTTCATCGACATCGACCTGCAGCTCCATCTTGGCAAGATCTTCAGCAATTTCAAACAAGGTCGGCGCGGACAGTGACGCTGCAACCGTCTGACCCGGATCAATTGAACGGGAAAGGACAATACCATCAATCGGTGAGCGAATATTGGCCTTTTCCAGATTGATCTTGTCCGAACTGAGCGTGGCTTGCGCCTGCGCGACGCTGGCCTGTGCGCTGGCCAGATTTGCGGTAGCACGGTCATACGCGGCCTTGGCACTATCCATATCCGACTTGGCAGGCAGACGGTGGCTGGAGAGCTTGTCGAGCTCCTGCAAGCGGGTAAGTGTGGATTTGGTTTCGGCCACGGTTGCCTCGGCCTGACGCACGCCCGCCTGCGCCGCCTCTAGCGCGGCCTGCGACTTGGTAATGGCATCATTAAGCTTGGACGGGTCGAGCTGCACCAGCAGATCGCCCTTCTTCACGCGGTCATTGATATCCACCAGCACCGCAGACGCTGTACCCGACAGCTCGGAGCCGACTGTCACAACATTCGTCGGCTCTAGCGTGCCTGAGGCGGCAACTGTTACAAACAAATCGCCTTGCGTGATCGCTGCTGTAACATATTTAACCGTCGCAGCAGGTGTTGACGGGCGCAACATATAATAACCGCCGCCTGTCAAAATCAGCAAAACTGGGACAATCACGCGCCAAGCCGAACGGCCCTTGCCATGCGCGGCCAATTGCGAACGGAAATCGACATTACTCATGCTTGCTCTCCTGCGCTGACGCCTGATGATCCCAGCCGCCACCTAATGCCTTATACAAGTCAACCAGATTGGACAGCTCGCTGCTTTGCGCCTGCGCCAAGGCATCCTCGGCACTCAGGCGGGTACGATCAGCTTCCATCAAGGTCAGATAATCCACCATGCCGGATTGATATTGCGCACGCGCCAATATTTGCGCCCGTGTCGCTGCCTGCGCGGCCTCGGCTAGGCTGCGAACACGCTCACGCTGGCGCACATAAGCGACCTGCGCGGTTTCAACCTGCTCCAACGCTGTTGTAATGGCCTGCTGATAGGTGAACCAGGCTTGCTGCTGCTCTTCTGTGCGGATATCAACCTGCGCCTTAAGCTGCCCGCCATCAAAAATGGTGGCAGCCAGCACACCGGCAAGTGTGCGGGCGATGGTGGCGCCTGACAGAATATCCGGAATATTGAGCGCTTCCAAACCAATCGTGCCTGACAGCGTCAGGCCTGGATAGCGATCAGCCTGTGCCTGCCCGATCCGCGCGGTGGCGGCGGCCAGCTGCCGCTCGGCCTGCTGTACATCTGGCCGCTGGGCCAATATCTGTGCCGGAATACCAATCAATAAATCAGCCGGAACAGATGGCGCGCTAGCAGGTTTAACCAGCGGCTCTACCTGATTAATCTGCGTGCCCAGCAGCAAAGCTAATTGCCCCAGCGCTGCCACGCGGCTGCCTTCAAGCGCAGGCAGCTGCGCAGCGGTCTGCGCGGTTACCGTTTGTGCCTGTGCCAGTTCAAGCTGGCTGGCCTCACCCGCCTGCGCCCGCCAAGTTATTGATTGCAAGGTTTCACGCTGACTGGCCAGATTGCGCCGGGCAATATCCAGCCGCCGATCAGACAAGCGAAAATCGAGATAGCCTTGCGCCACCGCGGCCACCAGCTCGACCTGTGTATTGGCAAGGCCCGCTTGCGCAGCGTCTACATCAGCTTGCGCAGCTTCAGCCGCACGGCGCTGGCCGCCAAACAAATCCGTATCCCATGTAACGCTGGCGCTCCCCCTGTAACTATCCTGCGTCTGGCTGGCACTACCGCCCGAGCTGGCCGATGCCTGCACGCCAATCTGCGGCAGCTGGGCACCCACACTGGCCACGCGGCTGGCCTGTGCCTGACGGACACGCGATAGAGCAATCTTGAGATCGGTATTTGCATCAAGCGCCTGTGTGATGAGCGAAGTCAGAACCGGATCATTCCACTGCCCCCACCAGCGCGACAGATCGGCCCCCTGCGCTGCACTTGAGAAGGAGCCAAACTGGGTTGGCACACCTAAAGCGCCAGCATCTGCTTTGTGATAATCCGGCCCGAGTGCACAGGCACTGAGCAAAACGAGAAAAGGGAGATATTGTAGCTTGAGACCCATGACATTCCTTATACGCCCAACCAGCCGCCAACCTGCGCAGAAAAGTTAACTTTAAACTTCCCTTGCGTAAGCATTACGCACCCTGCCTTGGAGGAGTATTTCTAATCATCTCAATTCGTTACATACGTTTAGATGCATTCTATATCAGAAGAATACCCGATAAAATAAGCACTTAGAACCCAAAACCTGCCACTACGATTAACAAAATTGATACGCTAATTCCCTTAAGATAGGGCGTCTAAAAAATAGAAAAAGCTTCACTGGGGAATAGCCAAATGACCATCGCAGCCACATCACAAACCAAGTCCGGCTTAAGCATTCAAACCAAACTCGGCTCAATCTTCTTGCTGTTTGTGCTGGGCGTGGGCCTGCTCACCGGCCTGTCGCTATACGAAATGCGCAGCCAGATTGTAACCGCCCGCACCGCCGCCCTGCATAATCTGGTGGATACGGTTACCAGTATTCTCAACACCTACGCCCAACGCGTTTCTGCCGGCAGCTTGAGCAAAGAACAGGCGCAGGCTGCCGCGCTCGATGAAATCAAACATATGCGCTACGATGGCAGCCAATATTTCTGGATCAATGACAAAACCCCGCGCATGATCATGCATCCCATGAAACCGGAAATGGATGGCACCCTACTGACTGACGTCAAAGACCCGACAGGCGATCGTCCCTTCATGAAAATGCTGGACGTCATCAACAAAGAAGGCCACGGCTTTGTTAATTACATGTGGTCCAAACCAGGTCAGACCGAGCCAATGCCCAAGCTGTCTTATGTGCAGGAATTCAAGGAATGGGGCTGGGTTATTGGCACCGGTGTATATATCGATGACATTGACGCCACCATCTGGAGCATCGGTCAGCGTTTTGCCCTGTTCGGCCTGCTCACTTTTGCCATTATTCTGGTATCGGCCGCGCCGCTTATTCACGGTATTTCAAAGGCAACACTCGCCCTGACGGGCGCCATGTTGCGACTGGCAGACGGGCATCTGGATACTGGCATTCCCGGCCTGAAGCGTACGGATGAGCTCGGCCGCATGGCACATGCCCTATCCACCTTCAAGGACAATGCCCGCAAGATGGAAGCCTTGCAATTGGCCGCCAAAGAAAAGGACGAGCAAGCCATCCGTCAGCGCAAGGAAGATATGGTGCGCCTGGCAGACGAATTCCAGTTGGCTGTTGGTGAAGTGTCTGCTGCTGTTGGCCATGCCGCCACGGAGCTGCATCATTATGCAGAAGAATTAGCCGCGGTTTCCACCGAGACCAATTCCAAGGCCCAGAGCGTCACCCATGCCTCTGAGCTCGCGACCTCCAACGTCTCTGCCGTGGCCTCGGCGACTGAGGAGCTAACCGCCTCCATTCAGGAAATCAACCGTCAGGTACGTGATTCCACCCAAACCGCCAATGAAGCTGTGGCCCAAGCCGCGCAGACCGACCAGACCGTCGTTAATCTGGTGGACGCAGCTGAAAGGATCAGCGCTGTAGTGCAGCTGATTAGCGACATTGCCAATCAGACCAATCTGCTGGCCCTAAATGCCACAATTGAGGCGGCACGCGCAGGCGAAGCTGGCAAAGGCTTTGCCGTGGTCGCCAGCGAGGTGAAAAATCTGGCTGGGCAAACAGCCAAAGCGACCGAAGACATTTCGGCGCAGATCGCCAATATCCAGAACGTCTCGCAATCAGCGGTTTCGGCCATTCGCAGCATTAGCGACACCATCAAGCGCATCAGCACCATCACCACCGCCATTTCTGATGCCGTGCAGGAACAAGGCAGTGCGACTGCTGAAATTGCCAGCAGTGTTCAGCATGTCTCTCAAGGCACACGAACTGTCTCGGAGAATATTGGAGAGGTCAGCAAGACGGCTCATCACTCCAGCGACATTTCACAACGCGTGCTGGAAGCCTCGTCCTCCCTCAACCGTCAATCATCGGCGCTGCAGGAGAAGCTGGAATCCTTCATCATGCAGGTTAAGTCCGCCTGACCTAAACGTTTCAGGCAACATCTGCCACAAAGGGGTAACGCATACGTGTTACCCCTTTTTATTTACACTAGAGTCATGATGCAGCTGCGCTATCCATCACACTTGGATATGCATGCCACCCTTCTGGGAACAAATCCACCTGCAGAATCAGTGCGGCAGCATGCGCGTTTATGTCAAATGCGAGAATGCACTGCAGCAACGGATTTACCTGATTTCATTGAAGAAACAGACTATACTCTAACTATAAGAACAGCAGTGAAAACACTGCCTCATATTGGGGAGACGTCATGAAAACCCTGTCCATCGATGAAATCCATGCCTTGCCGGAATATCGTGAGCTGCTTTACCGGCGCAGGCGCGTCACGCGTCCGCTCACTATCCTGATGTTGGCTGCCTATTTCTCTTTCATTCTGGCGGTTGGTTATACGCCGGACCTGCTGGCCGCTAAACTCAGTGATGGGGTGACGAGCGTAGGCATTCTGCTGGGTCTTTTCCTCATCCTGCTGACGTTTGCGATTACGGCGTTTTATGTCTGGTATGCCAACAAGCATCTGGAGGATCTGGTTATCCGCATTCAGGCAAAGGGGCAAACCAAATGAGTGATTTTTTTGCAAAACTCAATATGACAGCGGCCATTATCTTCATGGCATTTGTCATCGTCACACTGGGCATTACCTGGTGGGCAGCCCGCCGCACACGCACAACGCGTGACTTTTACTCAGCTGGCGGTCAGATTACCGGCTTTCAAAACGGGTTAGCGATTGCGGGTGATTATATGTCGGCCGCCTCGTTCCTCGGCATTTCCGGTATGGTTTTCACATCCGGGTTTGACGGCCTGCTCTACTCCATCGGCTTTCTGGTGGGCTGGCCTATCATCATGCTGCTGATTGCCGAGCCACTGCGTAATCTGGGACGCTACAATTTCTCGGACGTCGCCAGCTTCAGGTTTAGCCAATCACCCATCCGCGTGCTGGCGGCCTGCGGCTCACTCGCCACCGTCATTCTCTATCTGGTGGCGCAGATGGTTGGTGCCGGCAAGCTGATTGAGGTGCTGTTTCACCTGCCCTACAGCTCGGCGGTTGTGATCGTTGGCCTGCTGATGATTGCCTATGTGACCTTTGGCGGCATGCTGGCCACCACTTGGGTACAGCTGATCAAGGCCGTCTTGCTGCTCACCGGCGCAACGATTGTGGCGCTGCTGGTGCTGATGCATTACGGTTTCAGCCTGACCTCCCTGTTCACACAGGCTACAACCGTTCATGCCAAAGGCGGCGCCATCATGGCCCCGGGCGGCATGGTGAAAGACCCGATCTCGGCGGTTTCGCTGGGGCTGGCGCTGATGTTTGGTACGGCCGGCCTACCGCACATTCTGATGCGTTTCTTTACGGTGAAGGATGCCAAGCAGGCTAATCGGTCGGTGCTGTATGCTACCGGCTTTATTGGCTACTTTTATATCCTCACCTTCATCATCGGGTTTGGCGCCATCGTGTTCCTTACCGGCAATCCCGCTTATGTCGATGACAAAGGCGCGCTGATTGGTGGCACCAACATGGCAGCGGTTCAGCTTTCTCACGCTGTGGGTGGCGACCTGATGATGGGCTTCATCTCGGCTGTGGCTTTTGCCACCATCCTCGCGGTGGTGTCAGGCCTGACGCTGGCTGGTGCCTCTGCCATCTCGCACGACCTGTACGCCCGCGTCCTGCGCAAAGGTGCAGCGACCGAGCGTGAAGAAATGCGCGTAAGCAAGCTCGCGACCATCCTGCTGGGTGTGTTGGCGATCTATCTGGGCATCTCGTTCGAAAAGCAGAACGTGGCGTTCATGGTAGGTCTGGCCTTTGCTATTGCGGCCAGTGCCAACTTCCCGGTTATTCTGCTGTCCATGTACTGGCGCGGTATGACCACACGCGGCGCGGTGATTGGCGGCAGCATCGGCCTGATCACCTCCATCACCCTGATGGTACTGGGTAAGACAGTGTGGGTGACGGTGTTTGGCTTTGCTCAGCCGCTGTTCCCGTATGAATATCCAGCCCTGTTCTCCATGCCGGCTGCGTTCTTCGGTATCTGGCTGTTCTCAGTCACGGATAAGTCAGCCCGCGCAGCCCAAGACCGCGCCGCGTTTGACGCCCAATATATCCGCGCTCAAACCGGTATCGGTGCGGAAGGTGCCAGCCAGCACTAAACATAACAGCGCAACAGACACAGGCCGTCTCTTGAAAAAAGAGGCGGCCTGTTCCTTTGGATCTTCTCTTAGCCCTGCCGGTCCAGAAAGCTGCGGAACCGCAAGGTGCTGAAGATGAAGAACGCCAAGCCAGTGACCAGCACCATCAACATCTCGCGCCACACCATGACAAAGTCAGCCCCACGGAACAGGATGCCTTGCGCCAAAATCACATAATTGGCACTGGGCGTATACAGCATGAAGTGCTGCAAAAATTCAGGCATACTCTCCAGCGGGGTAAAGCCACCGGAGAGCAAGTTCATCGGCAGAATCAGCAGAATGAACAGCAAGCCCAGCTGCGGCATGGTACGCGCCACAGTGCCTAAAAACAGGCCTACTCCAGTTGTGAAAAACAGATACAAGGCGGAAGCCAGCAGGAACAGCGGAATTGATCCCTTGATATCCACACCAATCCAGGCCCGCACCGTCAGCTGCAAGCACAGGAACGACGCCAGCAAGATGACAGCGCCATTGGCAATCACCTTGGAGAACACAATTTCTAGCGCTGTCACCGGCATGACCAACAGATGCTCAATGGTGCCACTTTCGCGCTCGCGCAGCAGCGCCGCGCCGGTCAGCAAAACGGCCAGCATGGTGATGAAATTCATCATGCCGACAATGGCGGAAAACCAGCTGGACTTCAGCTCCTGATTGAAGACATAGCGCGTCACCAGCTCGATCGGCGGCTGCGCCAGTTTCTGCATATGGAAATAACCCAGCATCTCTTGCTGGAAGATGGACTGGATATAACCCATACCGATCTGCGCCTGCCCGATCACCGTTGCATCGATCAGCAGCTGCACCGTAACCTTATGACCTGCGCGCAGGTCCGCCTCCATCTTCTGCGGAAAATGAATGACGAAGGTAAACCGGCCATGCTCCAATCCGTCTTCCGCCTGCGCCGGGGTGACACGTTGTGCTGATGTAAAATAAGGCGGCAAAAGGGAATCTGTGAGGCGATAAGCCAGCACTGACTGATCCTCATCAATCACCCCGACATTGGCATTATGCAGATCCATCGATAGACCCGTGGCCTGCGAATGCACCGCAAACGAAAAGGCGAAGATGATAAACCCCAGCAAGACGCGGTCATGCAGAAGCGCCAGCCATTCCTTAATGCAAAGGTGGCCGATATTGCGCAAACGGCCAAAGCGATGCAGCAACGCCAGCATATCAGCGCTCCTGCTTTTTGAGTAACAAGGCATTGCACAACACAATGGCCGGAGCAAAAGCCAGCAGTGCCAGCAAGAAAGGCTGCATCTCCATATAATCCAGCCCTTTGGTAAAAGCGCCAACTGTCGTCTTAAGATAATAAGTAGTGGGGTAGAATGTACCGATCCAGTAAGCGCTACCCTCTAGCGTTGGCACTGGCTGCAACATGCCAGAGAACTGGGAGGCCGGCATCATGGTGCAAATAGCCACACCAAACAGTGCGGCCACCTGTGATGAGGTAAAGGACGAAATGAACATGCCGATGCCGGTGGTGCAGATGACATACAGCAATGTCCCCACCAGCAGCGCCAATAGGCTCCCCTTGACCGGCACTTGAAAAAGCAAAACAGTGAGCAGCAACACAATCACAAATCCGAACATGGTAAACAACACATAGGGAATTTGCTTGCCGAGCAGGAACTCCAGCCGCGTGACTGGTGTCACATACATATTGGCAATGCTGCCCAGCTCTTTCTCTCGTACCACCGCCAAGGCCGACAGAATGGCCGGAATAAATACCAGCAACAACCCGATAACAGACGGCGCAATGGTATTGAGGCTGCGAAAACTCTGATTATAAAGATAGCGCGATTCAATCGTCAGAGGCAGTGATGGCTGCAACCCCTGTACCTGCAGATAACGCTGATGCAATCCTTCCAAATAGCCGCCAATCATCTCGGCGCGGTAGGGCAATGAGCCGTCAATCCAGGCCCCAATCTGCGGCTGCCGACCGGCATGCAGGTCACGCCCGAAATTGGGCGGAATTTCCAGCGCCAGGGAAACAGAGCCACTGCGCAGCCGGTCATTCACGGCCTGCGGGCTTTCAATCGGCGGTTTGGTGATGAAATATGTCGAGCCCTCAATTTCATGCAGATAGGCCTGGCTATCAACAGTCTGATCAAGATCCAGCGCGGCATAGCGCAGCGAATTTACATCCAGCGTAATACCATAGGCAAACACCATCATCAGCACAGCCATGCCTAGGGTGGCCACTGTCAGGCGCACCGGGTCACGCAGCATTTCCATAATCTCGCGCTGTGTGTAAGCCAACATGCGGGTGATGGAGAAAAAGTCGGATGGTTTATCATCTGGCGCAGCTTGCGCCAGTTCAACGACTTTGCGCAGTTCACTTTCAGCTGGCATGTCATAACCCGCCGCCTCTTCCAGATAAGCAATGAACGCGTCATTAAGACTGGATACCTGCTTACCTTCGCGCAGCTGGGCGGGCGTACCGGTGGCGAGCACGCGCCCGGCATGCATGAAAGAGATACGGTCACACCGCGCGGCCTCATTCATGAAATGGGTTGAGACAAAAATCGTCACCTGATCCTGACGCGACAATTCAAGCAGTAACGACCAGAAATTATCACGGGCGACCGGATCTACCCCTGACGTTGGCTCATCCAAAATCAAGACTTCTGGCGAATGAATGACAGCCACAGCTAACGATAAACGCTGACGCACACCGAGCGGCAACTGACCCGAATTCTGATCGCGGAAACGCGCGAGATCAAACCGCTCATAAATCCAGTCGATACGCTGACGGGCCTCTTCCCTGGGCAGATGGAACAGATTGGCATGAAGCCACAAATTCTGCGCCACCGTCAGCTCGCCATAAAGCGAAAAGGATTGCGACATATAGCCAATGCGGCGGCGGTTTTCCATATCGCCCGCGACCAGCTCCTGCCCGAGCAGGCTGGAGCGCCCCTCACTCACTGGCAGCAGCCCGGTCAGCATCTTCATGGTGGTGGTCTTGCCGCAACCATTGGAGCCAAGAAAGCCAAAGATCTCACCGCGTGGAATATCAAAGCTCACATGATCAACCGCGGTGAAATCACCAAAGCGGCGGGTGAGGTCACGCGCGGCAATCGCAATGGGCTGGCCTGACAGATCACGCTGCTGAACCTGCGGCACGTCATGGCTTGCCCGCAGCTCATCCGGCAAGAACGTGATGAACGCACGCTCCAGATCATCTTCACCGCTGCGCTGCTTAAGCTCCTGTGCGGTACCTTGGGCGATGATGCAGCCATCATTCATCATCACAACATGATCAAATGCCTCGGCTTCTTCCATGTAGGATGTTGCGATCACGACAGTGAGACCTGGATGCAGGTGGCGAATACGATTAATCAGCTCCCAGAATTGCTTGCGTGACAGCGGATCCACGCCCGTGGTTGGCTCATCCAGAATAATAAGCTCAGGGTCATGAATCAGGGCACAGCACAGGCCCAGCTTTTGCTTCATGCCGCCTGATAGTTTACCCGCTGGACGGTCAAGAAACGGATAGAGGCCAGTTGCGCGCGTGAGCAGCTCAATGCGCTGGCGGCGTTCGGCCCGGCCCTGCCCATACAGGCGAGCAAAAAATTCAAGATTTTCACGAATACTCAGATCGGCATACAGATTACGACCCAGACCTTGCGGCATATAAGCCACGCGCTGCTGCAACATGGAGCGGGTGGCAGCGCTGCGCACATCGCCCCCCATAATCTCAAGCGTGCCGTCCTGCAAACGCTTGGCCCCAGCCATAAGCGCAAGCAAGGTCGACTTACCCACACCATCCGGGCCGATAAAAGCCACGCTGCTACCTGCTTGAAGGTTCAGCGACACATCCCGTAAGGCCGTAACCTTGCCATATTGATGACGTAGATGGGTGGCCGTCAGCAACATTTAGGGCTGTGCCTCAACATCCTTTAGCAACTGCGGGTCACCTTGCAGAAAGGCTGGCCACGGCGCATTGGGGTCAACCTTGACATAGGCCATGCCAGGCAC
>Ga0255212_1000103_pt1 | contig 27238 bp, 23 predicted proteins | sample Miss_Yuk_RepC_8d_FD_188425 | JGI IMG/M metagenome (GOLD analysis project Ga0255212, IMG submission 188425) | Freshwater microbial communities from Mississippi River, Louisiana, United States - Miss_Yuk_RepC_8d | ecosystem: Environmental > Aquatic > Freshwater > River | place: USA: Louisiana...
GACTGCCTGAAAAACTGTGGCATAATGGCGGTCTTCGCTGCACAACAGTGACGGGTGATTAGCTCAGCGGTAGAGCACTGCCTTCACACGGCAGGGGTCACATGTTCGATCCATGTATCACCCACCAAATTCGAAGGGGACTCGACGTAAGTCGTTGTCCCCTTTATACTTTGTGCCGGGAAGAACGCGCGTTTGCGACGGTTTCATCAACTGATCACGGCAGTGATCATTTCGGAGAACCGATGTGCGTCAATCCAGCAAAATCAACCTCGCTTCAGCCATCTCGGCCGTTGCTGAGCACCCCGCCTCCCAGATCACTTTCGCTGAGCTGGTTGCATCCTATAACGCCGTCAAACTCGACGGATCCGCCCAACGCATGAGCAAATGGGTTGCCGCCTTTGGCAACGAAAGTGCTTGGAACCTGACTTCCGAAAAATTGGAATTGGCTGCCCAGGCCATGCTCAACCACGGCTATGCGCCAGCAACCGCCAACCGTGACCTCTCCAATATCGGATCAATCTACAAGTGGGCCAGACAGTCTCGCCTCTCACCCAGAGGCTTCAAAAGCCCAACACTGGGCATCAGGCGCTACCCCGAGCCGATCCGGCGCGTCTACATCGATAAAGAACTCATTGAGCGCATCAAGGCCAGATCGCTCCTCTTTCGTGATAAAGGTTTTGCCGTGTTTGTCCACCTCTTGATGGACACGGGGGCACGAAAGTCTGAGTTACTACGTCGGAAATGGTCCGATGTGGATCTTGAAAAAGGGGAAATCCTGGCTCCAATGACTAAGAGTGGCCAGCCACGCATCCTCTTTTTCACCCCCCAGACGAGGCAGCTCATGCTGAGGTTCTTTCCCAAGCGAAGCCCAGATGGATTGATTTTTGAAGGGCGCGTGCCAGGCCAACCAGTTAGTTACCGCGCTGCCTGGAATAAATTGACCAAAGAGCTTGGCGCAAGTGACGTACGTCAGCACGATATGCGACATGTGGCTGCAGCGAATTTGCTGCGCGCTGGCGTAACACTTGGCGTTGCTGCTCAGGTGCTGGGACACGATCCGGCCGTCTTGGCACGTCGCTACGGACACCTCGAAACAGCAACTCTTCGTCAAGCTCAGGAGGCATCATGGAAACAAAACTGATCACACTCGGGCGACTTTTGCATGAGCACCCGCCTGCGGTACTTGTGAAGGCCATTGAAAAGCACGGGCTGTATGGCTGGGACCAGTATGGGATTTGGGGTGAGTTCAAAAGTAAATCGCATACAACGCAGCTTGCACTGGAAAAATTGTCGGAGGTCTATTACGCGATCGTGGAGTCTGATCGCCACGACCCCCCGAAATCATGGCATTCCGTACTCACTGGTAAAAATTTGATAGGCCCACTGCACCATTTGGGCTGGCTTCAAGGTCAGTTGCCCGACTTCGGAAAGATCCACCGTGAATTGAGTGGAACACCTTCATTCATGCCGATTTCTACCCCAAAGATGCGTGATACCACCTCACACGCAATCATTGGAGGCCTCCTGGAATTGGCCAAAGAACAGGCTCTTCACATCAACCCGAAAAAGCCGCTGACCCAAGACCAAATCATAGAGGCACTTACGAAAAAGTATGCCTCCGGATTTTCCGGAATTTCCAAGTCCAACCTGGAAAACGTATTTTCTGCAGCCAATACCTTCATCCAGACCTACACCGGAAAGGATGTTGCCCAAAGAAAGCCTAAGCGGAAAACATCATCTAACCCTAATTAGGGTGTGTGAGGCAGCCCTTTCACAGACAGTTACTGATGCGTCGCAAACGCGCATCTTCTACAAACTGTGAAAGGACTGCAGTATGCAATCTCAAGCATCCCATTCGCAATGGGTCGTTGGGGCAAAAGCCTGGGCCGACTTTGCGTCATCACATGTGGAACTGGGCTATCGGCCAGGCCACATGAATTTTCATAATTTTCTGCGCAATGCTCGTGCAACACTGTTGCGACACGATGCAATTCGCAGAGCCAAAAATCGTTACTGGATTGCACATACAGAGCGATTCCCGGAAGTGGCATTTGCTATTGCTACTGGCCAACAATTTTCAGGAGATGAAAAATGTTGAGCTGGAATGATCAAACCCGCGGAAATGAGGCAAAACGTCCAGAGAGAAACCAAACCGAAAGAACCGCAGGAACCGATTCTTCGTCGATTGGAGTGTCAAACCATGAATTCATGGCAGCCCTGTTTGGAGAAAGCTTTGGCTCTGCTGCGCCACTCGTCTGTTGCAAGCCAGGCAACCCAGTCTCAGGTGGATATACGCCGAGAGTATGGCCATGCCCCACAGCGGAATCAGGTTTAAATTGGTATTTCAGCCCAGGCCTATACGAGCCTGATTCAAACGGTCAGCCTAGAGCAAAGCGTGAACATGCTCGCTCGGTCTATGTTGTCTGCTTGGATGATGTCGGCACAAAAGTTGACATGCAGGTACTTGATGCACTTGCCCCCACTTGGCTGATTGAAACCAGTCCAGGTAACTATCAGGCTGGTTATGCGTTCGATCAGCCAGTTGAAGACCTCGACTACGTCGACGAACTCAAGAAAAAGCTGATCGAGAACGGTTTATGCGATCCCGGCGCGACAGGCGGTATTGCTCGCTGGATGCGCTTGCCAGTCGGTATCAACGGCAAGGAGGAGAACGGTCCGAACGGGTTCAGATGCCGGCTGACTCGATGGGAGCCAACCAATAAATATTCACCAGCTGAAATTGAAAATGCGTTTCTGAGCCAACCTGCTCAAGGATCAGGAGAGCCTGCCAGCCCAGTTATTGATGGCTTCAATCCAGTCATTGACGCACTCATGACTAATGGACAATACATTCGGCCAAACGGTGGACGTCGACACGAAATTGTGTGCCCGTGGTGGGAGCAGCATACCGATCCAACCGATACCAGAAGCTACTACTATGAACCGTCAGAAAAATCCCCGCACGGTGGTTTTAAGTGCTTCCACAGTCATGGACCTGGATTGAGCATTCGCGATTTGCTCAAGCATTTGAACATTGCAGCCAAGGATGTGTCGATCAAGCCCACAGTCGTTGTTCAGCCCGGGCGCATTGTCAGGGTGGTCTCAGATGCGGAACTGGCCTTGGCAAAAATGGGAGGCATCTATAACTCCCACAATATGCTTTGCACGGTTCGACAAGATTCAAGCACAGGCGATGTACAAGTCAAACCAATGAGCAAAGATCGACTCTTGCTGGATGCATCGCGGGCGGCCATCTGGGAGCGGCATAAGAAAAACGGTGAAGTCAATGTGATAGACCCACCAGAAAAGTACATCGGTATCTTGCTTGAGTTGGGTGATTACCCCCACATCCCGCAGTTGGCTGGCATCGCTAGACAGCCTTATTTCTACGGAAATTTTGCATTCGGTAGCGTAGAAGGGTATGACCCGGAATCACGTATGTTTGGGGCATTTCGTGCCATCGATTACGTTGTTCCACAGACACCGACACTTGAGCAAGCAGGTAAAGCTCTCGATGAACTGACCGCGCTATTGAGCGAGTTTAATTTTCAGTCGCCACGCGATCGAGATGCTGTTCTGGCTGGAATCTTCACGGCAGTGTTGTGATCTTCACTGCCCACATCACCCATGTTTCATGTCAGGGCGCCACAGATTGCAAGCGGTAAGTCTTATCTATGTAATCTGATCGCGACATTTGCGGGGCCAGGTTCACCAGCCGTATCCGCATTCCCTGAGAGTCAAGAGGAATGCCAAAAATACCTACTTTCTGCTTTGCTTGATGCACCTGCTGTGGTGATCTTCGACAACTTGACCAAGGATTTGTTGCCCTACACATCCTTGTGTTCCGCACTTACTGAGGAGTCAATTCGCGGCCGAATTCTTGGCCTTTCAAAAACAGCCTGGGTGAGTACCAAAACGCTTTTCCTGAGTTCCGGTAATAACGTGGGACCTGTAAAGGATATGACTCGCCGCACGATTGTGATTGCGCTTGACCCACAGACGGAGCTTGCATCGGCTAGAGATTTCAAGCTTGACCCTCTGTCAATGGTCAGAAATCAACGGTCACACTATGTCTCGATGGTCTTGACGGTTGTCAATGCATGGCAGGCGGCGGGACGTCCCATGACCAGCTGCCGAAAATTGGCAAGCTACGACCGCTGGTCTGAGATGGTTCGTCAACCGCTGATGTGGTTGGGTGTATCTGATCCAGCCGCTGGTCTTTACTCCGCTCAAGAAAATGACCCGGAAAAGCAGATGCTATTGAGGCTCCTGTTGGCTTGGAGGCAGTGCTTTGGCTCAGTGCCGACCATGGTTCGGGAAGCCGTCAGCTATGCCCAATCTGGGGCAGCTAATTCTGGCGACCTGCGTGAGGTACTGGAGGAAGTCGCAGAGAGGAGGGGGGAGATCAATCGGCGAATTCTGGGTCACTTGATTGCCCGATATGAAGGCAGAGTCGTTGGGGGCATGAGGTTCGAGCGTTCATTCACTAAGGCAAATGCTGAACGCTGGTCCGTTCGGACACTGTCGGCAGAGCGATCGGATGTGACGGATGTATCGGTTAATAAACCCCAGGGGGAAACCGACCGCCATGACGATGAATTTTGACCAACAGCTCTGGGGGCATCATGAAACTTAAAAATCTGCTCGTTGTCCATGAGCAAGCTGTGGGCCAAATTCACGCGGATGGAAAAAATTTAGGGGGGAGGTGGTTTTCATGAAATTACCGTCAAATCTTCACATCGTCCGAGACCGTTCCCGTAAGCGACGCAAGCAGGACGGATTGCCAGTTAGGATGGCCGACCCCACGTCAGACTGGTTGGAACATCCAGAAAAATGGGACAGGGCTGTATTCATGGCTCATGCAACAACCTATCTGCGGCAGAAAAATGGGGGCATTGATACGGCCGACGGTCATTTGCTGAGCATGCTTGCTTCGCAGATTGATATATACGTCGAGAGTATTTTGAAGCTTAGGTCAGAAGGATTGGTCATGGCCTTCAATGGTGGTGTCACTGTTGGGCCTAACCCGTACATGGCAATTGCTGATCGGGCTCTGTACAGGAGTGTTCAGGTCATGAAAGAACTGGAGTTGTCTCCCAAAGCCCGGGATGGGTACCAATCTACACCGCAGATTTCACCAGCAGTGCGCAGTCTCCTTGATGGCCCCTGATTTGTGACTGATGTTTGTCAGTGTTTGGGCTCGGCAATAACTCGGGTTGTGGACAGGAGTTCAAATCCCCTCTTGTCCACCAATCACCACCTGGGGTCAAATTCATTGAAGAGTTTGACCCCTTTCTTTTTCCCCTTGCACATCAACCACTTACGCGATGTGCCTGCGGTGCGTTGACTTCCCCACACCCCCTCCAAAACACCCGTTCCAGGTCAAAACAGCCGCTGTTTTTCGCTGTTTTCGCTCAAACCCTCCGGTGCGCACCGGAGCCGACCCACGGTTTTATGCGGCAAAACATCAAATAGTTTGAGTGGACGACTGGTATAGCAGTTGGCTCAATCGGGCGTATTGGCGTCCGCAAGGACGGTAAAGGCTGGCTGAAGTCACTCAAATTCAGTAAGACCAAGTCCGCAATGTGTGCATTAGGGGGCACCTGATTTGATCCTCATGTTTGACTGCATGGCAATACCATAAATTTCATCAGCATTCGATCTCACATGCCCGAATAATTCGGCCCACCACCACCTTCAGGCGTGACCCAGACGATGTTCTGCGTCGGGTCCTTGATGTCGCAGGTCTTGCAGTGCACGCAGTTTTGCGCGTTGATTTGCAAGCGGTCGCTGTTGTCTTCGTTTTTGACGAACTCGTACACACCGGCCGGGCAGTAGCGGCTCTCGGGGCCGGCAAACTTGGCCAGGTTCACGCTCACGGGCACCGAGGCGTCCTTGAGCGTGAGGTGGGCCGGCTGGTCTTCGGCGTGATTGGTGTTGCTGATGAACACGCTGGAGAGGCGGTCAAAGGTCAGCTTGCCGTCGGGTTTCGGGTACTCGATTTTTTCGCACTCGGCCGCGGGCTTGAGGTAGACATGGTCAGGCTTGCTGCGGCGCAGCGTCCATGGAATGTGACCGCGCAGGACGTATTGTTCGAAGCCATTCATCAACGTGGCCACGGTCAGGCCCTTCTTGAACCAGCTCTTGAAGTTGCGCGACTTGTTGAGCTCGGTGTGCAGCCAGCTGGCTTCGAAGGCTTCGGGGTAGGCTTCCAATTCGTCGTGCTGGCGACCTGCCACGATGGCATCGTAAGCGGCTTCTGCAGCCAGCATGCCGGTCTTGATGGCGGCATGGCTGCCCTTGATGCGGCTCACGTTCAGGTAACCGGCGTCACATCCGACCAGGGCACCGCCCGGGAACACCGTTTTGGGCAGACTCATCAGGCCGCCAGCGGTGATGGCACGGGCACCGTAGCCGATGCGCTTGGCGTTGACTTCGCCCTTGTCGTCGGTGAAGTACCACTTGACGTTGGGGTGTGTCTTCCAGCGCTGGAATTCTTCAAAGGGGCTCAGCCAGGGGTTGGCGTAGTCCAGACCGACCACATAGCCCACGGCCACTTTGTTGTCTTCCATGTGGTACATGAAAGCGCCACCGTAGGTGTCGTTGTTCATGGGCCAACCGGCGGTGTGCATGACAAAGCCGGGGGTGTGGCGTGAAGGATCGATTTCCCAGACTTCCTTGATACCGATGCCATACGTCTGTGGGTCGCGACCTTCGTCCAGCTTGTACTTGGCAATCACTTGCTTGCCCAGGTGGCCGCGCGCGCCTTCGGCAAACACGGTGTACTTGGCGTGCAGCTCCATGCCCAGCTGGAATTCCCCGGTGGGTTCGCCATCCTTGCCGATGCCCATGTTGCCGGTGGCCACGCCCTTGACGCTGCCGTCTTCGTTGTAGAGCACTTCGGCGGCGGTGAAGCCAGGGAAGATTTCCACGCCCAGGTTCTCGGCCTGCTGGCCCAGCCAGCGCGTGAAGTTTGACAGGCTGATGATGTAGTTGCCGTGGTTCTGAGCGCACTCGGGCAGGAAGATGCCAGGGGTACGCGTCGCACCGGTTTCACTCAAAAAGCTCCAGGCGTCGTCGGTCACGGGCTGGTTGAGCGGGGCGCCCAGCTCTTTCCAGTCAGGGAAGAGTTCGGTCAGGGCGCGCGGGTCCATGATGGCGCCCGAGAGGATGTGGGCGCCGGGCTCGCCACCTTTTTCGAGCACCACGACCGAGACATCCTGGCCTTTTTCGGCGGCCAGTTGCTTCAGGCGGATGGCCGTGGACAGGCCGGCCGGGCCGCCCCCCACGACGACCACGTCGTATTCCATAGCTTCACGGGGGCCGAGCTGTTCCAGGAGGGTGGAGGCAATTTCCATTTTGATATCTCAAGACCAGGTTACGATGGCGCTGAACAAGTAGCCCGCGCCATACACTGTTTTGATCAGTGTGGGGTTTTGGGGATCGGTTTCCAGTTTGCGGCGCAAACGTGAAATCCGTACGTCTATGCTGCGGTCCATCGGCGACAGATCGCGTTGGTCGAGAAGTTGCTCTCGGTTGAGAATGCAGTGGGGGCGTTCCAAAAACGCCTTGAGCACTTTTGCCTCGGCGGTTCCCAGAAAATGCTCCTGACCAGAGGATTCACGCAGTGTGTTTGATGCGCAATCAAAAGACCAGCTCATGAATGTGGCTGTTCGGCGCTGGTGAGAGGGTTTTGATTCGCTGGCCTGCTGGCGCCGACGCAGGATACTGCGCACACGGGCGACCAATTCGCGGGCGTCAAAGGGTTTGGTCACATAATCGTCGCCACCCAGCTCAAGCCCCATCACCTTGTCCACCGGGTGGTCTCGTCCGGTCAGGATGAGCACGCCGCAATCGCAGGCCTCATATAGGTGCTTGACCAGTTCGATGCCTTCCATGTCTGGTAGGCCCAGGTCCACGATGCACAAAGCTGGGCGGAAGAGGTGCATTTGACGCAATGCAGATTGCCCGTCTGCACACCGTTGCACCTGGAATTGAAAACCGGTCAAGGTGCGTTGCAGCAACTGGGCTACACCATCGTCGTCCTCCACGATCAAGAGGCGGGTGTTCGTCTTCGTATGCTCAGAAGGTTTGTGCGAGTTCATCGGCCGCCCTCTAGGATTTTCCGCAAGTCAGCGCGTGTGAATGGCTTGTATAGCAGCGAAATGTTGGAGGGCATTTCAAGGTTGGGTACAAATCCGCTCATCAGAACAATGTGCGGGATGGTCGTGGTTTGCTTAGCATGGCGGGCCAGGGCCACCCCGTCTGTGCCGCCAGGCATCATGACGTCTGACAGCAGCAGATCCACATCCTCCAGGTGCTCCAGCAGAGGCAGCGCTTCGTCACCGGATTCGGCTTCAATGACGGAGTAGCCTAGTGCCAGCAACTCACGCCGCACCCAGAGGCGCACGTCGGCATCGTCTTCCACCAGCAAGGCCAGTCGGCTCAGTGGCGTCGTGTCGTCCGTGGTGGCTGCGGTCTCTCTTGTGGGGTTCAATGAGTGTGCAACCTCCACCGTTGTTGTGGCCAGTGGCAACAGGATGGACACCGTTGTGCCAGAACCAGGCGTGCTGCGCAAGTCGATGGCACCGCCGGACTGCTGTACAAAACCGTACACCATGGACATCCCCAGGCCCGACCCTTGGCCGGGTGGCTTGGTGCTGAAAAAGGGCTCGAACACGCGACCCAGGGTGTTGCTATCCATGCCGCAACCATCGTCTTCAATGCAAATTTGTGCATAGGGTCCGGCCGGTACATGTAGGCTTTCGGCCTGAGAACCTAGTAGATCGGTTTGTACACAACGGATGCTGATTCGACCACGGCCTTCGGTGGCATCACGGGCGTTCAATGCGAGGTTCAGCAAAGCGTCACGCAGTTGGTGGGGGTCTACCCGCACTTGCACCGGGTCCAAGGGCAACTGGGTGTCCAGCTTAAGGGATTCGGGCAACATGCTGCGTAGCCAACTGGCAGTGGAGCGCAAGCATTCGTTTAGGTCTTGCACTTGGCTGCTCAGTGGGTGTTTGCGGGCAAATGTCAGCATGCTGCGTATCAGGTCCGACCCCCTTCCTGCGGCTTCGAGTGCTGGGCGCAGGTACTCGGCCACATAGGGCCTGAGGTCGGGCTTGTCCAGCAAGGCCGCAAGGTTGCCTTGTATGACTGTCAGGATGTTATTGAAGTCGTGCGCCAGACCGCCAGTCAGTTGACCCAAGGCCTCCATTTTTTGGGCCCTGGCCATGCGTGACTGAGCCAGCCTTTCGTCGGTGATGTCGAAGGTCAGTTCAAAACAACCGGCAAAGTGCCCGTTGGGGGTCTTTTCCGGGATCAGGGTGGTGCGGGCCATGCGCAGACCTTTGTGCGCGGTGTTTACCTCGTACTCGAAAGTCACGGACTGGCATTGCAACGCCTGCATCACGTATGGACGTATAAGGGCGTAGGTTTCGCTGCCCAGGAATTTGCGGGCATTGATGCTTTCCGGATGACTCGGATCGACCTCGAACCACTCCTTGTACCCTCTGTTGACATAGTGGTAGCGACGGTCATTTCCAAAGTACGCGACTAGAGCAGGAATTCTGTCCGTAATGAGGCGGATGCGGGCTTCGCTGCGTGAAAGCGACTGTGCAATCGCCTCGTTGTGCTCCAGTGCCATGCGCAACTGGGTGTTGGAGCGTTGCAGCGCCAGGGTGCGTGCACTGACGGCTGCTTCGAGCAGTGCATTTTGTTCCTTGATTTGGGTCTCGCTTCGGCGCTGCTCTGTGATGTCGGAATACAACGTGATGAATCCGTGCTGCGGAACCGGCACGCCACGCACGCTCAACAAAGTCCCGTTGGGGCGGAGGCGCTCCATTTCATGCACGATCATGCCTTTAGCCGAGGCCACTCGAAGAGTGGTTTGCTCCTCCGGATCCCCAGGGCCGTACTCGCCGCGAAGAGCGTTGTAGCGAATAAAACTGTCAAAGGGGGCTCCGACATAGGCCATGTCGTCAGGAAAGTCGAGCAGGCGAAGAAATTCAGCGTTCCATGCCACCAGCCGCAGGTCGCTGTCTATCAGCGTGAAGCCTTGGTCAATCAGGTCCAACGCCACCTGTAAAGCCTGCAGGCGCCGGTTGTTATCGGCACGGACGGCGGGGTCTTCGGATGGCAATTCCATTGGGTTTCAGGCAATGTAAGTTGGGCTGCTGCTAGACATTCTAGAAGTCTGTGCGACAAAAGTTGGCTCCTGGAAACATTCGTCACATTTGCATAAAACTGATGCAAAAGAAGCAGCAGATGATAGGTGTCAAGCCCACCTTAAGGCCTGTTTCGATTGGAGACGAGTCAGTGAAACGCATCAACCCCTACAACAGCGGTCTGGATAAAAATCCCGCCAATTTTGTGGCTCTGTCGCCTTTGAGCTACATCCAGCGCACGGCCCGGGTCTATCCCAATCGCCTGGCCATCGTTTATGGCGATCGTCGGCAGTCCTGGGGTCAGACTTACGAACGCTGCCGTCGCTTGGCAAGTGCTTTGGTGGGTTTGGGGGTTGGCGAAGGTGACACCGTGGCAGTGATGTTGCCCAACGTACCGGCGATGTTTGAGGCTCACTTCGGCGTGCCGATGACGGGAGCCGTGCTCAACACACTGAACACCAGACTGGACGCCGAGGCCATCGCCTTCATGCTGCAGCATGGCGAAGCCAAGGTGCTGCTGACCGACCGAGAGTTTGCGTCCGTGGTGGAAAAGGCCTTGGCTATGTCCGGCGACCGCCGACCCCGGGTCATCGAAGTGGAAGACGACGACGCTCCCGAAGGCAAGCGCCTAGGTGAAGTCGGCTACGAGGACTTCCTGGCCCAGGGCGACCCGGCCTTTGACTGGAAATTGCCGGCCGACGAGTGGGATGCCGTGGCGTTGAACTACACAAGCGGCACCACTGGCAACCCCAAAGGTGTGGTGACCCACCACCGGGGCGCGTATCTGAATGCGGCCAGCAATGTCATCTCTTGGGAATTGCCCCACCACGCCACCTACCTGTGGACGCTGCCCATGTTCCACTGCAATGGCTGGTGCTTCCCCTGGACCATGGCACTTATTGCCGGCGTCAGCGTTTGCCTGCGTCGCGTTGATCCGGCGCTGATTTTCCCGCTGATCCGGGAGCACCGCATCACACACATGTGTGGGGCACCCATCGTGTACAGCATGCTCATCAACGCGCCGGCAGAGTTGCGCGACGGCATTGGCCACACCATTGCCGGCCTGATTGCCGGAGCTGCACCACCGGCTGCGGTGATCGAAGGCTGTGAAAGCGTGGGTATCGAGCTGACTCACGTCTATGGCCTGACCGAGGTGTACGGCCCCGCCGCCGTCTGTGCAAAACAGGAAAGCTGGGCTGGACTATCGGCCGAGGAGCGTGCCACCCTGAATGGCCGTCAGGGTGTGCCCTATCCGCTTCAGGAAGACGTGACAGTGCTCGACCCCGAAACGCTGGAGCCCGTGTCCGCCGACGGGGAGACCATGGGCGAAATTTTCTTCCGGGGCAACGTGGTGATGAAGGGTTACCTGAAGAACCCGACCGCCACCGATGAAGCCTTCGCGGGAGGCTGGTTCCACACAGGTGATCTGGCTGTGATGTACCCCGATGGCTACGTCAAGATCAAAGACCGCAGCAAGGACATCATCATTTCCGGCGGTGAAAACATCTCATCCATTGAGGTGGAGGATGCGCTGCACCGTCACCCTGCCGTGCTAACCGCTGCTGTGGTGGCATTGCCCGATGCCCGCTGGGGTGAGGTGCCCTGCGCGTTCGTGGAGCTCAAGCCGGGAGCTGAGGCGACCGAAGCCGAAGTGATTGATTTCTGTCGCAACTTGCTGGCGCGCTTCAAGGTGCCCAAACGGGTGGTGTTTGGAACACTGCCCAAAACCTCGACCGGAAAAATCCAGAAGTTTGTACTTCGCCAGCAGGTCAAGTCGACCAGCGCCATCGAGTGAGACCAGCCATGAACAAAGACACCATCCTCAAAACCCAGGGGCTGACCAAAGAGTTTCTTGGCTTCAAAGCCGTCTCTGATGTCGATCTGGAAATCAAACGCGGCAGCATCCATGCATTGATCGGCCCCAACGGGGCAGGCAAGACGACAGTGTTCAACCTGCTGACCAAGTTTCACACGCCCAGCAGCGGCAAGATCTGGTTCAACGGGCAGGACATAACGACCGAAAACCAGGTCCAGGTAGCCCGCAGAGGCATGATCCGCTCGTTCCAGATTTCCGCCACTTTTGCCCACCTGACGGCGCTGGAAAACGTGCGCGTGGGCCTGCAACGCCAACGCAGCGACAGCTTTCATTTCTGGGCCTCTGAAAAGAAGCTCAACGTGCTGAACGACCGGGCCATGGCGCTGCTGGAATCGGTGGACCTAGGCAGCTTTGCCGACACCGTGACGGTAGAAATGCCCTATGGCCGCAAGCGCGCGCTCGAAATCGCCACCACCCTGGCGCTGGAGCCCGAGCTGATGTTGCTCGACGAGCCGACCCAGGGCATGGGCCACGAGGATGTGGACCGCGTGGTGGAGCTGATCAAAAAAGTCTCTAAGAACCGCACCATCCTGATGGTGGAGCACAACCTTTCGGTGGTGGAAACCCTGTGCGACCGCCTGACCGTGCTGCAGCGCGGCGCTGTGCTCGCCGAGGGCGATTACGCCACCGTGTCCAGCAACCCGCAGGTGCTGGAAGCTTACGTCGGAGTTGAAGCATGACCAGCGCCTTTACCCCCAGCGGCGAAATGCTGCGCGTGACCGATCTGCACGCGTTTTACGGCGAATCCCACATCCTGCATGGCATCGACCTGCACGTGAACCGTGGCGAATTGGTGACGCTGCTGGGCCGAAACGGCTCGGGTCGCTCCACCACGCTCAAGGCCATTTTGGGTCTGGTGGGCCGGCGCACCGGCAGCATCATGTTCAACGGCAACGAAATCACCCAGATGGCGCCGCACCGGATTGCCCGGTTGGGCCTGGGTTTCTGCCCGGAGGAGCGAGGCATTTTCGCCGGTCTGTCCACCGAAGAAAACCTGATGCTGCCGCCCGTGGTGGCCAGTGGCGGCATGACGCTGGAAGAGATCTACGAACTTTTCCCCAACTTGCACGAGCGTCGAAACAGCCCAGGTACTCGTCTGTCGGGCGGAGAACAGCAGATGCTGGCCATGGCTCGCATTCTGCGCACGGGCGCCAAAGTGCTGCTGCTGGACGAGATCACCGAGGGCTTGGCCCCGGTCATCGTCAAGAAGCTGGGCGAAGTGATCCGCCTGCTGAAAACGCGGGGCTACACCATCGTGCTCGTGGAGCAGAACTTCCGCTTTGCTGCACCCCTGGCCGATCGCCACTATGTGCTCGAACACGGCCATGTGGTGATGACCGTGCCCAAAGACGAACTAGCTGCCCGTACAGACGAGCTGCACAACCTGCTGGGCGTGTAAGCCCCAAACCATTTCCCCAGCCCTTTTCCAACCAGGAGACCTTGATGAAACTGAAGCAAATTGCCCAGGCAACCGCCTTGATCGTTTTCCTTGCCGGCGCCGCACAGGCGCAAGTGTCGGATGGCACCGTCAAAATCGGCGTGTTGACCGACTTGTCCGGCGTGTACTCTGACGTGGCCGGTCCCGGCACCGTGATTGCCACTCAGATGGCCATTGACGACTTCGTGGCTCAGGAAAAGCCCAAGTTCAAGGTGGAAATGGTTTCGGCCGACCACCAGAACAAGGGCGACATCGCCGCAAACAAGGCCCGCGAGTGGTTCGAAAAAGACAAGGTTGACGTGGTCTCTGAATTGGTGACGACTTCCGTGGCGCTGGCCGTCCAAAAAATCGCTGCCGACAAGAACAAGATCGCTTTGATTTCGGGTGCTGCATCCACCGCCGTCACCAACGAGAGTTGCAACAACGTCACCGTCCACTGGACGTACGACACCTACGCCGTGGCCAACGGTACTGCCAAGGCCGTGACCCAAGGCGGTGGCAAGAAGTGGTACTTCCTGACGGCCGACTACGCATTCGGCCATGCGCTTGAAAAAGACGCCACCGCCGTGGTCAAAGCCAACGGTGGTGAAGTGCTGGGCTCGGTGCGTCACCCCTTCCCGGGAACCGATTTTTCGTCCTTCCTACTGAAGGCACAGGCCTCGGGGGCGCAAATCATTGGTCTGGCCAACGCTGGCGGCGACACCATCAACTCTATCAAGCAAGCGGCTGAATTTGGCATCAACGAAACCCAATCGCTGGCCGGTCTGCTGATGTTCATCACCGACGTGCACGCCTTGGGTCTGAAGGCTACCCAGAACATGTACCTGACCGAAGGTTTCTACTGGGACTTCAACGAAGAGACCCGCGCTTGGTCGAAGCGTTTCTTTGAAAAGCACAAGCGCATGCCCACGATGGTGCAGGCCGGTCAATACTCGTCCATCATGCACTACCTGAAGGCTGTGAAGGCCTCCGGCACCGACGACACAGCCAAGGTCATGACCCAAATGAAGAAGACCCCGGTGAACGACTTCTTTGCAAAGAACGGCAGTATCCGTGACGATGGTCGCATGGTCCACGACATGTACTTGCTGCAGGTGAAAAAGCCAGCTCAGTCCAAGTCCCCCTGGGATTACTACACCGTTAAGGCCGTGATTCCTGCCGCAGAAGCCTTCCAGCCGCTCTCCAAGTCGAGTTGCCCTCTGATCAAGAAGTGACGACACGCTGAAGCGTCCCGTCGCCCGTCCACGTGTCGTGGGCGGGCTCTCAATTAGCCACGAGGTGTACCACCATGGAAATTTTTGGCATCCCGGTGCAGGCGCTCATGGGCCAGCTGCTGCTGGGTCTGATCAACGGTTCTTTCTACGCCGTTCTCAGCCTGGGGTTGGCCATCATTTTTGGCCTGCTCAACATCATCAACTTTGCCCACGGGGCTCAATACATGCTGGGGGCATTTGCGGCTTTGCTCGGGCTGCAATACTTGGGTGTGGGCTATTGGGGAGCGCTGCTGCTGGCGCCGGTGGTGGTGGGCGTGTTGGGGGTGGTGATTGAAAAAACCATGTTGCGCCACCTCTACAAGCTGGATCACTTGTACGGTTTGCTGCTGACTTTTGGTCTGGCGCTGGTGGCTGAAGGGGTGTTCAAGAACCTGTTCGGCGTTTCTGGTGAATCGTACGCCGTGCCTGAAATTCTTCAGGGTGGCATTCGCGTGCCTTTCATGTACCTGCCGATTTACCGTGCCTGGGTGGTGGTGGCTGCGCTGGCCGTGTGCTTGGCTGCCTGGTACACCATCGAACGTACATCGCTCGGGGCTACCCTGCGGGCCGCCACACAGCGTCCGGACTTGGTGCAGGCGCTGGGGATCAACGTGCCGGTCATGATCACAGCAACCTACGCGGTGGGCGCAGCACTGGCAGGCTTTGCTGGGGTGCTGGCGGCCCCTATCGTTCAGGTCAATCCTGTCATGGGATCCAACCTCATCATCGTGGTGTTTGCGGTGGTGGTGATCGGGGGCATGGGTTCGATCCTGGGCTCTATCGTGACCGGGTTGGGGCTGGGCATCATCGAAGGCCTGACCAAAGTTTTCTACCCCGAAGCCTCTGCCGTGGTGATCTTCCTCATCATGGTGTTGGTACTGCTGGTCAAGCCGGCCGGGCTTTTTGGCAAACAGGCCTGAGCGCCGCAACAGGAGATTTGACATGTCGCAAGCAAACCCGTCTGCCAACCGGCAGACCCTGTGGATGTTCGGTGGCCTGATCGCCCTTGGCGTGGTCGCGCCGTACTTGGTGTACCCCACTTTTCTGATGAAGTTGCTGTGCTTTGCGTTGTTCGCTTGCGCCTTCAACTTGATGCTGGGTTTTTCGGGGCTGCTGTCGTTCGGGCATGCCGCCTTTTTTGGTGGATCGGCGTACATCACCGGTTACCTCTGCCGTGACCTGGGGTTGACGCCGGAGCTTGGCATTTTGGCCGGCGGTGTGTTTGGTGGTGCACTCGGTGCCGTGTTTGGCTGGGTGGCCATTCGACGCGCGGGCATTTACTTCGCCATGATCACGCTGGGTCTGGCGCAACTGGTGTTTTTCCTGGCATTGCAGTTGAAGTTCACCGGTGGTGAAGACGGCTTGCAAGGCATACCGCGTGGTCAGTTGTTGGGTCTGCTGGATCTGAACGACAACATCGCCATGTACTACTTCGTGTTCGCGGTGTTCATGGCCGGCTTTGCGCTCGTCTTCCGCACCATCCATTCGCCGTTCGGCCAGATCCTGAAGGCCATCCGCGACAACGAAGCGCGTGCGACTTCGCTGGGCTACGACATCGACAAATTCAAGCTGATGGCATTCATCATTTCGGCGGCCCTGGCAGGGTTGGCTGGCTCCACCAAAGCCATCGTGTTTCAGTTGGCTTCGCTGTCTGACGTGCATTGGCACATGTCGGGCCAGGTGGTGCTGATGACGCTCTTGGGTGGGCTCGGCACCATCCTGGGTCCGGTGGCCGGGGCTGTCACCATCATTGGCCTGGAAAACGTGCTGGCCGACAAGGTCGGTTCGTGGGTCATGGTGATCATGGGGGCCTTGTTTGTGACCTGCGTGCTCGCATTCCGCCGTGGCATCGTGGGTGAGCTCAAAGCGTTGCTCAGCCGGTCCTCGGTGCGTTGATAAGGAGTACCCAAATGAACGCGCAGTACGGCCACGACATTGAAGACCTGCACGAGGGCATGACCGCGAGTTTTGCCAAGACCATCACCGAAGCCGACATCGTGCTGTTCGCCGGTGTGTCCGGCGACAACAACGCAGTGCACACCAACGAAGATTTTGCCAAGGAAACTGTGTTTGGCGGTCGCATCGCGCACGGGTTCCTCACGGCCAGCGTCATCTCGGCGGCCGTGGCCAACCGTTTGCCAGGACCGGGCACGGTGTACCTCGGGCAGCAGCTGCGTTTCCGTGCGCCGGTGCGTCCGGGCGACACGGTGCATGCCACGGTCACGGTCAAATCGGTCGACACAGCCAAGGCCCGGGCAGTGCTGGACACGGTTTGTCGGGTCGGCGAGTTGGTGGTCATCGATGGCGAAGCCACGGTGATGACCACTTCAAGTGCACGCCGAGAAGCTGCCGCCGCCAAGGCTGCGCAGCAACCCTTGGCCTCGGCCTGAAGTCAATCGCAGTCATCGCATTGGTGCGATGTTCGGAGGGCGTGATGTCCCTCCCGTTCACTCTGAAAGGAAGTACACCATGAAAATTCTCGTCCCCGTCAAACGCGTGGTGGACTACAACGTGAAGGTGCGGGTCAAGGCCGATGGCACGGGTGTGGACATTGCCAACGTCAAGATGAGCATGAACCCGTTTGACGAGATCGCGGTGGAAGAAGCCGTGCGCCTCAAAGAGAAGGGTGCTGCCACCGAAGTCATCGCCGTCTCCTGCGGCGTGGCCCAGTGCCAGGAAACCCTGCGCACCGCCATGGCCATCGGTGCCGACCGTGCCATCCTGGTGGAAACCAACGAAGAACTGCAGCCCCTGGCCGTCGCCAAACTGCTCGCCGCTCTGGTGGCCAAAGAACAACCGGGCCTCGTCATCCTGGGCAAACAGGCCATCGACGACGATGCCAACCAGACCGGCCAGATGCTCGCAGCCCTGACCGATCTGCCGCAAGCCACCTTCGCCTCCAAAGTTGAAGTGGCCGGTGACCGTGTCGAAGTCACCCGCGAAATCGACGGCGGTCTGGAAACCCTGTCGGTCAGCCTGCCCGCCATCGTCACCACCGACCTGCGCCTGAACGAGCCGCGTTACGTCACGCTGCCCAACATCATGAAGGCCAAGAAGAAGCCGCTGGACAACGTCAAGCCCGAAGACCTGGGTGTGGACGTCAATCCGCGCCTCAAAACCCTCAAGGTGGCCGAGCCCGCCGGGCGCAAAGCCGGCATCAAGGTCGCTGACGTTGCTGCGCTGGTGGACAAGCTCAAGAACGAAGCCAAAGTCATCTGAACCACAAGAACTAGAAAGAAAGAACAGACACCATGAGCATTCTCGTCATTGCCGAACACGACAACAGCTCCCTCAAGAGCGCCACCCTCAACACCGTCAGCGCTGCCACCCAACTCGGCGGTGAAGTTCACGTCCTCGTCGCCGGCCACAACGCCGGTGCCGCCGCAGCCGCAGCCGCCCAAGTCCAAGGCGTGGCCAAAGTCCTGCACGCCGACGGCGACAGCCTCGCCCACGGCCTGGCCGAGAACGTCGCCGCCCAGGTGCTGGCCATCGCGGCCAACTACAGCCACATCCTGTTCCCCGCCACCGCCAGCGGCAAGAACGTGGCACCGCGCGTGGCCGCCAAGCTCGACGTTGCGCAGATCAGCGACATCACCCAGATCGTCAGCGCCGACACCTTCGAGCGCCCTATCTACGCCGGCAACGCCATGGCCACGGTGCAGAGCAGCGACGCGGTCAAAGTCATCACCGTGCGCGGCACCGCCTTTGACGCCGCAGGCCAAGGTGGCAGCGCCGCCATCGAAACTCTGGCTACGGCCGCCGACAGCGGCAAGAGCCGCTTCGTCAAGAGCGAGATCGCCAAGAGCGAGCGCCCGGAACTGACCGCCGCCAAGGTCATCGTCAGCGGTGGCCGAGCACTGGGCAGCAGCGAGAAGTTCAACGAAGTCATGACCCCGCTGGCCGACAAGCTTGGCGCGGCCATCGGCGCCAGCCGCGCGGCGGTGGACGCGGGTTACGCCCCCAACGACCTGCAGGTGGGGCAGACCGGCAAGATCGTGGCGCCTCAGTTGTACATCGCCTGCGGCATCAGCGGGGCGATCCAGCACTTGGCGGGGATGAAGGACAGCAAGGTGATCGTGGCGATCAACAAGGACCCCGAGGCCCCGATCTTCAGCGTGGCGGACTACGGGCTGGAGGCCGATTTGTTCACCGCCGTGCCGGAGTTGGTCAAGGCAATTTGAGTACAGCAGCGCGCCGCGCCAAATCAGAATTTCCAGGAGTAAGTCATGAGTTATCAAGCCCCTGTCAAGGACATGTTGTTTGTGTTGGAGCACCTGGCCGGTTTGTCGAAACTGAGCCAGCTGTCCGACTTGGAAGATTACGGTCTGGACACCGCCCAGGCCGTGTTGGAAGAGTGCGCCAAGTTCAACGAGCAAGTGATTGCTCCGCTGAACCGCGATGGCGACACCAACCCTTCCAGTTGGAAGGATGGCGTGGTCACCACCACCCCGGGCTTCAAAGAGGCTTATAAGCAGTTCTGTGAAGGTGGTTGGCAAGGTTTGGCGCATCCGGTGGACTATGGCGGCCAAGGTTTCCCAAAGAGCATTGCCACGGCCTGCAACGAGATGTTGCACAGCTCCAATCTGAGTTTTGCGCTGTGCCCCATGTTGACCGATGGGGCCATCGAAGCCCTGCTCACGGCCGGTAGCAAAGAGTTGAAAGCCACCTACCTTGAAAAGCTGGTGAGCGGCCAATGGTCCGGCACCATGAACCTGACCGAACCACAGGCCGGTAGCGATCTTGCCGCAGTCCGCTCGCGTGCCGAGCCTCAGGGTGATGGCACTTACAAGGTGTTTGGCACCAAGATATTCATCACCTACGGTGAGCACGACATGGCTGAGAACATCATCCATCTCGTGTTGGCGCGGGTGCCAGGCGCTCCAGACGGGGTCAAGGGGATCAGCCTGTTTGTGGTGCCCAAGTTCATGGTCAATGCCGATGGCAGTCTGGGCGAACGCAACGACGTGCACTGCGTCAGCATCGAGCACAAGCTGGGCATCAAGGCCAGCCCCACGGCCGTGTTGCAGTATGGCGACCACGGTGGCGCAGTGGGTTACTTGGTGGGCGAAGAAAACCGTGGCCTGGAGTACATGTTCATCATGATGAACGCCGCGCGTTTCAACGTCGGTTTGCAGGGTTACGCGATTTCGGACCGCGCCTACCAGCAGGCCGTGGGGTACGCCCGGGACCGTGTGCAGAGTCGGCCGGTGGATGGTTCGGCCAAAACGGGTGTGGCCATCGTTCAGCATCCTGACGTCAAGCGCATGTTGCTCACCATGCGTGCTTTGACGGAAGGTTGTCGCGCCGTGGCCTTGGTGGGGGCGGCAGCAGACGATCACGCACACCACAACCCGGATGCCACCGAGGCGGCCCACCAGCGCGCCTTGTACGACTACCTGGTGCCGATCATCAAGGGTTTTTCAACCGAGATTGCCAATGAAGTCACCAGCCTGGGTGTACAGGTGCACGGTGGCATGGGTTTCATCGAGGAGACAGGTGCCGCGCAGCTGTATCGCGACGCCCGCATTCTGGCCATCTACGAAGGGACTACCGCCATCCAGGCGAACGACTTCGTCGGGCGCAAGACCCTGCGCGATGGTGGCGCCGTGGCCAAAGCCGTGTGCCGGATGATCTCTGAAACCGAACAGGATCTGATCGCCCATGGGGATGCCGACTCTGCAGCGATGCAGCGGGCTCTGAGCGCTGCGCGGCTGGAGTATGAAAAAGCGATTGACTTCGTGCTTGAACACGGCAAGGCCAGCCCGAACACGGTCTACACCAGCGCCGTCAATTTCCTCAAATTGGCGAGTTACGTCGTCGTGGGCTGGCAGTTTGCCCGCTCCTTGATGGTGGCCGTGGAACGTCGGACCGAAGATCCGGCTTTCTATGGCGCGAAGATCACCACAGCACGCTTCTTTGCCGAGAGCCTGCTGCCGCAGGTGACTGCCCTGGGTGCCGTGGTTTGCCAAGGTGGCGAAACTGTCGGTGCCATGGACCCGGCATTGTTCTGAACGATGGATGCCCAACTTAAACGAATGAGGAGATGACCATGCAAGGTCAGATGATGATGATGCCCCTGCTGACTTCCAGTCTGCTGGTGCATGCAGAGCGCCACCACAGTGAGCAGGAAGTCGTGTCACGCCGTGTGGAGGGTGACATCCACCGGTACACGTACAAGGATCTGGCAAGGCGTTCACGCCAGCTCGCCAAGGCGGTCGCGGCCCTCGGCGTGACCCAGGGGGACCGGGTGGGCACCTTGGCCTGGAACGGCTATCGCCACATGGAGCTCTACTATGCGGTTTCGGGTTCTGGTTCTATCCTGCACACCATCAACCCGCGACTGCATGCCGACCAAGTGGTCTACATTGCCGACCACGCGGAAGATCAAGTCTTGTTCTTTGAGTTGACCTTCCTGCCGCTGGTGCAAGCCGTGGCTTCGCGCGTCAAAACCATCAAGCATTTCGTGCTGTTGTGCGACCGCGACCGCATGCCGAAAGACAGCGGCATCCCCAACTTGCTGTGCTACGAAGACCTGATCGACTCCCAGGATGACCAGTTCCAGTGGCCAGTGTTGGATGAACTGGCAGGTTGCACACTTTGCTACACCAGCGGCACCACCGGTCATCCCAAAGGGGTGTTGTACAGCCACCGTTCCACGCTGCTGCACACCTTTGCCGCTGCACTGCCGGATTCGCTCAATGTCTCGGCCAAAGACGTCATTCTTCCTGTCGTGCCCATGTTCCACGTCAACGCCTGGGGTTTGCCTTACGTCGCTTGCATGACCGGTGCCAAAATGGTTTTCCCGGGGCCAGGCCTCGACGGCAAGTCGTTGCACGAGTTGATGGAATCCGAGGGCGTGACCATGGCCGCTGGTGTGCCCACGGTCTGGCAAGGCCTGCTCGGGTATGTGGAGTCGATCAACGCGCGCTTCAGCGCCATGAACCGCACGGTCATTGGCGGTTCGGCATGCCCACCAGCCATGCTGCGTGACTTTGAAGAGAAGTACGGTGTGCACGTCATTCACGCCTGGGGCATGACGGAGTTGAGCCCCTTGGGCACGGTTTGCGCCTTCAAGGCCAGGCATGTCAAGTTGCCCGCTGAGGAGCGGTATGCAGTGCAGGCCAAGCAGGGCCGCGCCGTGTTTGGCGTGGACATGAAGATCATTGCGGAGTCTGGCGCCGAGCAACCCTGTGACGGCGTGGCCACGGGCGATCTGCTCGTCAAGGGTCACTGGGTGGTGTCCCGTTATTTCAAGGAAGAGGGTGCCGGGCCGCTGCAGGACAGCTGGTTCCCCACGGGCGACGTCGCCAAGATCGACCCCGAGGGGTACATGCAAATCACCGACCGAAGCAAGGACGTCATCAAGTCCGGCGGCGAGTGGATCGGTTCGATTGACCTTGAGAACATTGCCATGGCACACCCGGCGGTGGCGATGGCGGCCTGTATCGCAGCCCATCACCCCAAGTGGGACGAACGCCCGTTGCTGGTGGTCATGCTTAAACCGGGGGCGAGTGCAACGCGAGAAGATATTCTGGCCTTCTTTGACGGCAAGATCGCCAAGTGGTGGACGCCGGACGACGTGGTCTTCGTCGAGAGCATCCCATTGGGCGCGACCGGCAAGATGCTCAAGCATCGTTTGCGCGAGCAATTCAAGGATTACCGTTTGCCCACGGCTTGAGGGTGGTTGCGCATGGTCATGTTGCGTGAAGCATTGCACCGGATTCGAGATTTACAGAGCAGAGAAAGAAAAACCATCATGAGCAGAGAAGTCGTCGTCGTCAGCGCGGTGCGCACCGCCATCGGCACCTTTGGCGGCAGCCTGAAGGACGTGGCCCCCACCGAACTCGGCGCTACCGTGGTGCGCGAAGCCCTGGCACGCGCCCAGACCGCAGGCCAGGACGTGGGCCACGTCGTGTTCGGCCACGTCGTCAACACCGAGCCCAAGGACATGTACCTCAGCCGCGTGGCCGCCATCAACGGCGGTTGCAGCGAAACCACCCCAGCTTTCAACGTCAACCGACTGTGCGGCTCCGGCCTGCAGGCCATCGTCTCAGCTTCACAGGCCATCCTGCTGGGAGACACCGACATCGCCATCGGCGCCGGTGCCGAGAACATGAGCCGCGCCCCCTACGCCAGCCTGTCCACCCGGTTCGGTGCCCGCATGGGCGACACCAAGATGGTGGACATGGTGGTCGGCGCCCTGCACGACCCGTTCCACAACATCCACATGGGCGTGACGGCCGAAAACGTGGCCGCCAAGTACGGCATCACCCGCGAAATGCAGGATGCCCTGGCCGTGGAAAGCCACAACCGCGCACAACGTGCCATCGAAGCCGGCCACTTTAAAGATCAGATCGTGCCGGTCATGCTCAAGAGCCGCAAGGGTGAAGTGGCCTACACCAACGACGAGCACTACCGCCCCAACTGCACCCTGGATGACCTGGCCAAGTTGAAGCCGGTGTTCGTGAAAGAGAGCGGCACAGTCACCGCCGGCAACGCCAGCGGCATCAACGACGCCGCCGCCGCCGTGGTGCTGATGGAAGCCGGCACCGCGAAAGCGCGCGGCCTGGCCCCGATGGCCCGACTGGTCGGCTACGCCCACACCGGGCTGGATCCCAAGATCATGGGCGTGGGCCCGATCTCGGCCACGCAGGCCGTGCTCAAGCGCACGGGCCTGAGTGTGAACGACCTGGACGTGATCGAGGCCAACGAAGCCTTTGCCGCCCAGGCCTGCGCGGTCACGAAAGAATTGGGCCTGGACCCGGCCAAGGTCAACCCCAATGGCTCGGGCATTTCGCTGGGCCACCCCATCGGGGCCACGGGTGCGCTCATCACCGTGAAGGCGCTGCACGAGCTGCAACGCGTGGGTGGCCGCTACGCGCTGGTGACCATGTGCATCGGCGGCGGGCAGGGCATCTCGGCGATTTTTGAGCGGGTTTAAATAAGGTTTCTAATGATGAAGATCAAAACCGTCGGCATCATCGGCGCCGGCACCATGGGCAACGGCATTGCACAGGCCTGCGCCACCAGCGGCTTGAACGTTGTGATGGTGGACATCAGCGAAGCCGCTGTGCAGAAAGGCCTGGCCACCGTGGCTGGCAGCCTGGACCGCCTGATCAAGAAAGAAAAGATCACCGCCGCCGACAAGGACGCCGCAAGAAAGAAAAGATCACCGCCGCCGACAAGGACGCCGCGCTGGCGCGCATCCAGTGCTCCACCAGCTACGACGACCTGAAGGCCGCCCAACTGGTGATCGAGGCCGCGACTGAAAACCTTGACCTCAAAATCAAGATCCTGCGCCAGCTCGACGGCATGCTGCCCGCCGATACCCTGGTGGCTACCAACACCAGCTCCATCAGCATCACGCAACTGGCGGCCGTCACTTCGCGCGCCGACCGCTTCATCGGCATGCACTTCTTCAACCCAGTGCCGATGATGACGCTGGTGGAAATCATCCGTGGCCTGCAGACCAGCGATGCCACCCACGACGCCGTGCGCGACATGGCCTTGGCACTGGGCAAGACACCGATCACCGTGAAGAACGCGCCGGGCTTCGTGGTCAACCGCATTCTGGTGCCCATGATCAACGAGGCCTTCTTCGTGCTGGCCGAAGGTCTGGCCACGCCGGAAGACATCGACAACGGCATGAAGCTGGGTTGCAACCACCCCATCGGCCCCCTGGCGTTGGCCGACCTGGTGGGCCTGGACGTGTGCCTGGCGGTGATGAACGTGTACTTTGCTGAGTTCAACGACAGCAAGTACCGCCCCTGCCCGCTGCTGCGCGAAATGGTGGCCGCTGGCTGGCTGGGCCGCAAGAGCGGGCGCGGCGTTTACAGCTATTGATTGAATGACTGATGGCGATCGAGTAGCCGTCGTCAATGATCGCCTATCTGATGTCAGCAACCGCTGCAAAGCGTTCATTCCGGGCCCTTTTCACCCAGTCATGGCCAGCTGAACCGGGCCTTGTAGTTGGGGTAGTACTTTTCTTTGAGCCAATCTAGATCTCGAATCCAATCAATGCGAGCCTGTGGCTTTCGATAGTCTTTACCTACACGGCCATCTGCCAAATTCTTGATGTGAACAGCCATGCGGTAAAGCCTTTGAGCCCCACCACCCCGGCCCCACTTAGCAATGTAAGCCTCATCGCTGTCAGCACTGAATTCGAGCTCTCTTGTCTCAAAGCACTGCATAAGAATTTTTCTGCGTTCTGAGATGGATAGATCTGAGGTTGCTCCGACCTTGTATCCCAGAATGTGAAGAGGGGATTCGGAAACGCCGAAGTCTCCGACATCTACTTCTTGTATTTCCCCGCTTTCTTCGTCGGAAACGGTCGGCCAAGGAGACGGTAATGACATCAAAAACTGCAGGGCTGGATGATCTTCAGCAAAAGCCTCTAGGAGTGACTCGTCCTCGGCGTCGAAGGGATCTCGGCCAGTTACGAGTTTTGCAAAGAACATTTCTTGAGAGTAGATCCTCAAAGGCTGCCCATCTCTGGCATCGATTTGAGCAAGTAGGTCCGTTTTAGACCAGTCCTTTCTGCCGACGATGATGTATTCCAAATCAGCGTCTGGAAGTTGATAAAACTCGTAATTCAGATCGGTCAAAACTGATTCAAGTTGTTGTTCTGGCCAGGGGCCATGACCAGTTGAACCCATCCATCCATTCTTAATTTCCGTTTCATCAGGTCCAGACTCTTGCAGCATCCATGCCATGACTGTTTGATTCGACAGCGAGGAATTGAATTTTGACCCTCTGACAGTGGCTTGGGAAAGGCTTTCAATTCGTGTGGTTAGGCGATTGATTTCTTGACGATCTTTCTCTGCTCCTTTGGCCCTGCTTTCGGCAGATTTGAGGGTGGCCTGTAATGTTTGGTGCTTAGCTCTTAGTGCTTCGAGTTCGCTTTTTAGGGTGAACGCCTCTTGTGCCTCGGCCTCTAATGATTGGACTAGAGCGGTGAGGCGCTTTTGCTCATTACGGAGTTCGAAGTTTTTATTTTTTATGTTGATCGTTGATGCTTCATCGCGTTTGACTTCAATTTCTCGGTTCTTTACTTGGACTTCGCGGTGATTTAATTCCTTAACTGCTTGCCGCAATTCATTACGGTTTCTACGAATCTCCGAAATACGATCTGCATGCAGGGCTACTTGTGCCAAATGCTTGGCTTCTAACTTCAGATTCTCACTAGTGATTCTGGAAGCTTCCTCATCGAGTTGGCTAGCGCGATCACGAAATACTTGTAGTTCCTCGTTCAGAGCGCTGAGTTCCTTTGCTTGCCGGTCAAGGTCAGACTGCTGATTGTTTTGTGCCGTTTGTTTAGAGTCGAGTTCAGCAGTACGAGCGGCCAGAAGTTGTTCCCATTCGTTGATTTCTTGTTCGCGTTTGGCTAGCACCTCGTCCACTATCTGACGGCGAAGCATGTCTGCATCGCGCTCATCAAGTGATTTTTTCAAGGTGTCCAGTTGTGATTGGAGTCGAGTCAGCTCCTGCTCACGCGAATCAAGCGATAGGTGCGCTTCATACTGCTTAATTTTGGGTTCAACGACGTGCTTCCAATGCTGCTCGCGAGTGTGTAACTCAGCAGCTTGTTGTTGAAATTTTTGTCTTTCCAGTAAGAGGCGCTCGGATTTGTCGGCAAGCTTGGCTTCACGTTCTTGAAATCGTGATTCCTTTTCGACATGCAAATTCCGCAAATCCGCGAAATCATTTGCCATTGCATCTCGTTCAGATTTGGCTACAGCAATTTCAACTTTGATCGAATCGAGTGCGGTTTGCAAATCAGCAACTGCTGCTTGATGTAGCGATTTCTGTGCAGAGTTTTCTTGCCTAAGATTCTCTATTTTTGCAACTAGGCGAGCATGTTTACTGATCAGATCCTCATGCTTTTGCGTCAGTACTCGCAGCTCTTCATGCTTTTCAGTAAGCGATTTTTCTTGGTCATTGATTTGAATTGCCAGTTCGTTGTTGCTGGTGTTCTGTTCGAAAATTTCTGATTCGAGCCGAAGAATCTCCTTGCTCTTTTCGAGCAACTGACTCTTCAATTGATTTATTTCATTTTTCCCAAAAACGTCATCGAACAGGCCCATTCAGCTCTCCGTGGCTTGAACGTAAATCGACTTCAACATTTTTGGATACTACTCCGATCGTGGCTCATGTAGCGAGCTTTTCGCCATGGGCGGACGCTTGAACTGGTGGATATAGACTGGCGTTGTGTGCACAAACTTTACGCCAACCAAGCGCGCCCAGTGGGTCAAGGAGAAGCTGGGGGTAGACCTCCCAACGAGTTACCCGGATGAGTCCTACCCGGGGTTCGCTGCCCCCGTGGTCGTGAAGAGTCACCAGACAGGTCGTGTGGCCTGCGGCCTAGCTAGGTTCGGCCTCATTGTTGAATCACAACCAAAACTGAGCCAGTTTCGGAGCTTTACACGTTGAAATTTGAGCCACCCCACAAGCTACCCTGCTTATTTTTTGTGCAGGGTGGCAGGAGTGATCAACGTGAGTACATTGA
>Ga0255212_1000107_pt1 | contig 26467 bp, 23 predicted proteins | sample Miss_Yuk_RepC_8d_FD_188425 | JGI IMG/M metagenome (GOLD analysis project Ga0255212, IMG submission 188425) | Freshwater microbial communities from Mississippi River, Louisiana, United States - Miss_Yuk_RepC_8d | ecosystem: Environmental > Aquatic > Freshwater > River | place: USA: Louisiana...
AAAATCAAAAATATAAAAATATAGAATAGAAAACATCTTAAAAAATTATCTTAATTTTCTTTTAATAAATAAAGTTAAACTCTAACCCCACCCTTACAGCAATTTGGCTCCACCTTTCTTAAAGGTGGACTCAAAGGTGGACTCAAAGGTGGACTCAAAGGGGGATTTTTAGCAGTAATTTATTATATATTTGAAAATGACTTAAAGACTAATAACAGCATCTACCTTTGCACCACCTTTCTCAAAGTTTTTTATTTTTTTTAAACTTTAGGAAAAAATTTAATTTAATTTAAAACAATTTAAAGATTTTTTTCTGTATATATTATATAAAATGACTTCTACAGAATTAAGCTTTGTCAGAAATGAAATTGATTTAATCAAATTTAACCTTATAAATTTAGCTCAATTGCTTAAAGAAAACAAAGTAGCTGAAGCTAAACGCTTTGAAATATTCTATAATCAAATGCTTGAAAGGTTTGAAAAAATAGAAGACTGGAATGAAGATACTAGGAAACCAAAAAATATTGAAGCTTTACCAAATATACTTAAGTTTATAAAAACAGAATATATCCAAAAACAGATTAATATTGATTGCTTAACAAGCGATTTTATAACTAACTATAAAGCTAAATCAGGCGACACATCTTCTCGCCAGCGTATAGGAAGATACTTGAAACAAATTGGTGTTATTCCTATCAAAAATTCTAAAAATCAGGGTTATAATTATCGTAAAACATTTAAGGAACTTGAAGAAATTTATACAAGCAAAAACTGGATGGATGAGGAAATAGAATTTAGTTTATCAGAAAATAACAGCGAATATGGTGAAGAAGATGAAATATTACAGCTTAAAAAAGAAAATGAGCTGCTTAAGAAACAAATAAATGAACAAAATAATAAACCTAAAATAAAAAAAATAATTAAGAAAAAAGTAATCGATAAAGAACCTCCTGTAAAAGAGATAAAGAAAGAAGAAGAGAAAGATGAAGGGATTGATTTTGACGATTGTGAACAACAATTGATTAATTTAAAACAATAAAAAACAATTTAAAGAAATTATTATATTTATATATATTATAATAATGCCTAAAACCAAAATGATATTTGACTCTACTTTAGTGCCTCACAAAATTGATTCTAACAAAACAACTAAAATTATTACTGGTATTAAGGAAAATAAATCGAACATAAGTTCAGAAGATTTAAAAACCCTTGCTAAAATGGTTATGAAGAATTATTCAGATAAAAAGCTAATGATAAAAGTTGAAACCAATTTAGGATTTTTCACTATAAAACATTATGATGACAGCATAGATAATATTTTAAACGATGAAGACTATATTAACGGTAGAGATGATGTTAATAATTATCAATTTCATAAAGTTTCTTTTTATTTAATTTAAAAATTGTTTTAAATAATTTATTTTAATTTAAAACAACTTAAGGAGATTTTAATATTATACTATATATATGAGACCCTATTGTGTATTTTATCATAATACTATGCTTAATGAATACTATGTTTATTACAGCACAAATGAATATAAAATTTTAAAAGAACTTGAAGCAATAAACAGATATGAAAACGTAAAACTTACAAATAAATCAATTACAAAATCAATTCAAGAAGGACAAGACTTGTGTCAGATATTGAAAGCATATTGCGAAAGTATTTTAGTATGGAGAAATGAACTTTTAAATTGTAAAACTTTGAAAAAAAAATATGATATTTTTAATGATTTTGCGAACAAAAAAAATGATTGCTTTTCCACAAATGAAGGAAATATTTATAACTTCTTTGATATTTATTCTTCTAAATATTGGAGGCAAGAAAAATTTACCCCGGTTCAATGGTATGAATATCAGATTTTTGAAAAAACATATAATGCTGGACTTTATTTTGTAGAAAAAGGAATATACAATACGATTGGTTATGATTTTAAAATGGCGTATCCAACTATACTTGCTAGTCAAATAATGATAAAAAATGAAATTAAACCATTTGATATTGCTATTCATAAAGGAATTTTAAAAAAATATTTAACTCTTCCTGATTGTTTAGATTATGGTTTATATAATGTTAAAATTGAGTGTGAAGATGCTAGGTTTTTGAAAATATTTAACATCAAATATGATACAAATTATTACACACATTTTGACATTAAATTTTGTCGAAAATATAAGGAAAAGTTCAACATAAAAATAACATTACAAACAGATTGTGAGTATAATGCTTTGGTTTATTTACCAAAATGCGTCACATCTTCCGCTAATGTGTTTAAACCTTGGTTTGACATTTTAGTATCTTTAAAAAAAGAATTACCGAAAAATGGTTTAATCAAATTATTTTCATCTTCAATTTGGGGCTATTTATCAAAAACAAATAAACGATATTATACTGAAGAAGAAATAGCAAATAAAAAACTTGTATGCTCTTATGATGATAAAGCAGATGCTCCTTATTTAATTTTAAGGGAGAAAGAGAACAGAACTGATGCCTCAAAAACTGATTATATGTTAATTGAAAAAAGTAATCCTTGTAAAATGAATTTTAGATTAAAACCATTTATAACTTCTTTTATGAGAATTGTAATTGCCGAAATAGCAATTGAAACTAGTATTGAAGCAATAGTAAGAATTAATACAGATAATATTACTTTTAATAAAGACAAACTTTCAAATGATGAAATAAAAAGAATTAATGAAATTAGTCATCAATTTATTCAAGAAGAAAAAACAACCGGAAATTTTGATATTAAAAGTTTAAATACATTTATTAGGTTATAATGTTGATTCAAACTCATCAATCATTTCCTGTAATCCATCTTCTATTAAATTTGTTTTTAATTCCCAAGTTGAATTCTTTTTCAAAAACTTTTTCCACCAAACACGATAATAAACTCGTTTTCCAATTGTCTTTTTATCCCAAATCTTCTTCACTTCAAATTTTTCATCAGAGTCATCAACTTTTTGAAGTTCATTTTCACTATAACTTACATTTGGTAATGTGTTTAAAATATACCTATTGTTTTTGGGATAATTTAGTATTTTAACTATTTTTAATTTCGTTTTATAGTCCCATCTTAAATCACCTTTTCTAAATCTTTCAGTATCTTCTGTGTGACCTAAAGCATTTTTTGGATATTCTAATTTTTTAATTACAATATCACCTTTTTTAAATAGAGGCTCTTTATCGTTAAAAGGTATAGGGTCTAATGAATAAGGGTCGCCATCAGGTTTATGCCTGTATTGATTAAGTTCTACTCTAATAGGCTCTAATATATCAGTCCAGTCATAATACGGCTTTTCTAATTCTTGTTCTTTGTTACTTAAATAGGTCATTAAAATTCTTCCAAGTTGTAAATTTAAGTTTTCAACATTAGCCATTTGTTTATGCCTATAAGGAAGCGACAATCTGTGTAAAACATTATTATCTTTTAAAAACTTACTAAAATCAGCTTTAAATTCGCCTCCATTATCAGTTCGTATACTTCCTTTAGGCATATTTAAATAATCTCTATTAATAATAGTTTGAAATGCTTTTAGACACTCGGTGCTAGTTTTAGTTTTCATTGGTTCAATATCAAAATCATCACTCCATAAATCTACAACTGACAAAATGTATCTGAATCCTTTAGAAGTTTTTGGAAGCATTAACAAATCAGCCATAAAATTATAATCTTGTTTAGGAAATGTGTTTTCCTTAATTGTATCAAATTTACCCTTTTTAGGTGCTTTAGTATACGTTTCGTCAATTCCTAATTCCTTAATTACATCTTTGTAATCTTTTTTTTCTTTCATATAATACCTTTAGAGAGAAAAATTTAACTAGAGAAAAAATATATTAATATAATTTAAAACAACTTAAAATTTTTATCTAGTAAATATATATAACAAATGGAAGAGTTTTCAGCAAAGAAATTATATAACAAGGCTTATTATGAAAAAAACAAGGAAACAATAATAAAGAATTTATGTAAAAAAGTTGAATGCCCTATTTGTAAAAAAAAAATCTCTTTTAATCAATTTAAGAAACATATTAATCGCCCAATTTGTCAAAGAAAAGCAAATTTTGAAGCGTTATTACATAACAAAGTCAAAGAAGTTGATGATTTATATAAATAAAAAATATTATATAAATATATAATATGTTTTGTAAAAATATCTCTTTGAAAAATAAACAGGTTTTTATTAGCAACTTTGACAAAAAACAAGAATTTACCTTACTAATTGAAATCAAATCGAACCATAATATCGACCCTTCTACGCTCCTGCTTATTGAAAATCATATCAACTGCTTACACACACCTAATTATAAGAAAACGGATTCATAACAACAAAACGATTATTGCTATGACTTTTAAGGGAACATTCAAGTTTGTCAACATTGTTATTATTATATTCACATAATACAAATGCTCTAAATGAAATATCTTCAAAATATAATGTAACAATACACTTTTTATTTGGTTTTTACTCATTTCAACTAAACTCATTTTTATCGTTTCGCAATTAGGTTGAGAAAAAAAAAGACCACTTTATTTACGGCACGAGAAAACATATTCGACTTTTTTATTGACGGCATTACTAGCTTAATAATTGACTTCACTAGCTCTTCATCATCATTAAAATATTGCTTAACTACTTCAATTACTGCTTTCTCCTTAATTGCTCCCATTTTCTTCTCTTGAACAAAATATTGCTCGGCTGTATTACACACCCAAATTATAAGCGAATGGTCATATTTTTTAGAACTTGTATCAAAAATCTTAAACACTTCCTTTAAACCTGTTACAAATTCGTCATATTTTAATGTTGCTTTGGCAAATTTGCGCTTTTCATCATATCCTTCTATGCTCTTAAGGTCACTTAAAAGCAAAAACTTTGGCGGCACACCTAAACTAGCCGTAGGCGTAGGCACTACTGGCTGCTCGTCTATGCCTAAACAAGCGTCGTCTTCTAACTTCAAAACTTTACTCGGAGGCGGTTGAGTTACTATCGGTTTTAACGGCATATATATATAGAAATGAAAAAAAAACTAATTATATTTTATATGTTTATAATAATCCTTAAGCTTTAAGATTGATTTTTTTGAATTATTTAAATTAAATTGTCTTATAAAACCATTTAATTCATCATATAAATTTTTATTCTTATTATTGTTTTGCTGTAAATAATGAATAAAAGCTATACTATACCAACCACAACCAAAATTATCCTTTAAATCCTGTATCACGTTTGTGTTGTAAATAATTACTTTGTTTCCTACAAAATCTCTTACTTCGTTTGGATATATTGAACCATAACTATCAAAATAGCAACATATATTATTGTCTAAATATAAAGCCACCCAGTGTGTCCCTCTTCTATTTGAATTGTCTAAATTTATTATATAACCACCATTTCTTTTTGGAAGAAAAACCAGCTTATCTTTTGCTACACAATCAATTAAATTTATATTTAATTCATTACAAATATCAAATATATCAAAATTTGAAAGTATCAAATCGTTCATTTATATTACAACAGATTTATTAATTCTTAAAACCACCACCTGAATTCTTAAAACCACCACCTGTGAAAGATTGCTGATTTGGTCTTGGGGCGAGAACCTCACTTGAAGCTTTAAATCCTGGTTGGTCAGGTCTTAAAATAGTGTATCCATCTTTATACACTCTTACACCTTTCGGCTTCACAGCTGCTCCACCTGTTTGAGAAAGGTATTCAGTTGGAAGATAAGGATTTACTGAACCACCTGCTAAAGCTGATAAGGCTTGTTGAGCTGCTACTCTTGGCGCTTCCTCGGCAAATTGAGTTAGAGCTTCTTGTGATGATTTACGTCCTGCTCTTAATACAGGTTTCATAAAACCTTTTACTGCCTTCATATCTCCTTTTGATAAACCAGTTGTTTTTCTAATAGAAGAGAGAACACCTGCTCCAGCCATCGCTTTTAGAGCCTCTTGAGCAGCTACTTGAGGTGCTACGGCAGCAACTTCTGTTAATCCTTTTTGAGAAGAATTCCTGAAATTTCTTAAAATTGGCTTTGAATAATTACCAATCGCTTTTATATCACCATCACTTAAACCGATTTTAGATTTACCAAATCTTTTTAGACTTCCTAAAACACCTGCTCCTATCGTTAAATCAGGAGTCATTCTAAATCCTTTGTTTAATTGTTTTGCCTTTTCTAGTTTCTTAAGTTGCTTTGCTTCAAGCTTGGAAAAATCATAATCTCCTGCTCCAATATCAGCTGGCTTAATTTGAACATTATGTCCGTTATACAATCTGCGCAATTGTTTTTCTGTGAGATTCACTTTCATATTATATAATTATATAATATAAAAATATTTTTATTCTCTATCTTCGCCTAAATTAACTCAAGCGTGAGCCATCGCTTACATCTACTAATACTTTCTTTGAATATTCAACATAGCAATAGAATGTCATATCTTTGGTTGAGTTCAATTGACCTGATAGAGCAATTGATTGAAGAACACCTTCGTCTTCTTTAAGCTTTCTATCAAGATTAACAACAATATAATGGTAGTTGTTGTAATAATCCTTGCTTGAAATTCTAGAAGAGCAGAGACCTGTAATTTGGTTTCCATTAATACCATACATACCATTCATTTCAGCTAAAAACTGCTCATAAGAAGCCAACATTTGTCCTTGATACATATTAATACCACCTACTTGGCAATTAAAGTTTTGGATTAGGAAAGGAGAAGTAGTTGCTGGTTCGCAAGTGAAGGGAGATGAAAGAGGTGAGACATCACCATTAGCAGAAGCAGTCATAAATCCAATTACAACAAGGCGTTTAGCATAAGCAATGCCGTTAGTGAGATTAATATTGAATTGCTGTTGAGCCTTAACATCAAAAGTAGTGAAATATAAATCATTATAAGTAATTAATCTCTTGGAGCTAGAAAGATATTGGCTTTCATAGCTTGGAGAGAAAGTGTATGCTGGGACATAAAGACGGCACTGCTTGATAGTATGAGAATATTGACCAACAGCAGCAAGACCTGATTTAACAACATACTCGGCATCAACAGAACCAACACCGTTGTCAAGTGCAGAAGCACCACCTAGAATGCTCTTTGTAGTAATTGAGCCTGATACAGCACCGCCTGTAGGAGCTGCAATTACAGAAGCACCAGCAGCATCAATTTGGGTATATTGGTGATAATTTGAAGCGACCATAAAAGGGTTGGTTAATCCAGATACATTTGAGAAATTGGAAAACGACATAGCACCACCAGAAGTCTTTTTGAAATTAAAGCTTACATTATTGTTAAGAGTTAGGGTTAGTTTCATATTAGCACCTCTCATCATAGGAACATCTGCGTTGAAAAATGGGAGGTCACGAAGTCTTATAATCATATCACAATAAAATACTTTAGCAGTAGCATAATTTACAATATGATTACCACTCAATTTATTTCTAAACACATCGTCATTACCATAAACTAAATCCTTACCGGCTGATTCGGTAGAGCGTTGGAAATAAGATTGACGCTTCATAAGACCATCATTAACTAATTCCCTAGCGTGAGCTGAAGCAGGAATAGCACCAACAGCAGTCACGTTATTGAAGAGACCTTTTCCTTCTCCAGCTGGAGTATCACTAAAACCCCAAGAAGTAGAGCTGTCCTTGGCATAATGAAGAAGAGGACCATTTAGGCGTTCATCTTCAGTAGCCATTTCGGTGTGAAGCTTGAAAGCAAGATAAGCGTTAAGGTATGGAGATGGTTGAATCACATTACCATTACCAAAATCAACAGCGATAGAGTGAATGATATTGGTAGAGCTATTTTTAAGACCTAAACAGCAGTCAGCAAAGTGTTGGTCAATAGAAGCTGAAGTCCAATCTTTGGAAGTGCCTACATTTTCAATTGTGAATACAAAGGGTAGAGAGAGGTAAGCCTCTGCGTAGTTACAATATCTTCCGTTGGAAGACAAAGAAATAGTTGAAAACTCAATTTGATTGACGGAGTAATTACCAGCTAAATTATTGTCAGTAATATATAACCAATCTTTCTTTAAAAAGGGCTTGGAGTATTCTTCATCTTGAGCAGCGATATCATAAACTAGATTATCTAAAGTTTTACCAGACATTTATATATACTAATAATAAAAAAATATTTAATAAAGACTAATAAATATTTTTTGTTTGTCTAAACCGAAGGTTACTTTGTCTAAACCGAAGGTTTGCCTAAATATGTGTATACTCTGTTTATAATTTTAAGCTAATAAACTTCTTTAATTTGCTACTTGGCTCATTTAATGCTATTGATTTTAATTGGGTATAAATTTTTGCCTTTTTTACACCAGAACCATTTTGTAAATCTGTTGAGGTGGTCAAATGCTCTGGAACATCTACTACACTTGCTTGAGGAGGGGTAGGTAAGGGCATCGCTTGGTCTAAAAGCTTTCCATCTTTTTTATAAGCATACTTTCCTTGAGTCTTCCTTAATCTAATAATATACATTGCTTTATACTATATACAAAGAAAATTTAGGCTATATCTCTTATTACTAAATTCATTATTAATTGAGAGTCTTTTATTTCAATAGGATTATAATTTTGGTCGTAGAATTGGACTGAAATACTATTGTATTGACCAGATGCTACTTTTGTCCAAATTAAATTATTTGGGCTTATATTTAATAGAGAACCATAAGATTCATTACCCTGACTAAAGGTATAAATAATATCGTTAGGACTTGCTATATCATTTCTTGCTAAATTACATCTCATTACTAAACTAGTGATTGGAGAAATAACAGGCACTAAATTGCTTTGAATTGTATACGTATCTACTCCTTCAGCAGTTACATTTAGTGGAATTGTTTGAGGTGTAAAACCAATTAGCTTTCCAAAATTATTTGTGCTGTTAATAATGACTTGAGGAAATGTTGCTACACTTGGTAAAGCCCACCCTGATAATGGTTGGTAACTATCTGGTAGAGCAATTGGGATTTTAGTTAATACTATCTCAAATGAGTAGTAGGTAGGGTTGTCTCTAACACTAATATGATAAATTGGGCTTAAAGTATTAACTGTTGGCTTAAAATAATGGCCTCTTGCCTTCAACACACTCTGTATATATAAATTTATTGATGTTACATCATAAAAACCATCGCTAAAAACAATAGAATATGTTTGTGTTAAATTGCCTGAAGTATCAAACCATTTGTATTGGAGAGAATTATTATTATATAACCGACTGTTAATATTATACCAAGAATAATAAATCTGTAAATTTGTTAAAGCTATTTCTTTATTAACAAAGGCCTGGACAGAATTGAAAATGTGTTCATATTTTGTGTTATATGTGCCTCTCACTACATTATTTTCGTTTAAGGTTAAATTTTGAGCGTTTCTAGACATCTATTATATACTTAATATATATTTTTTTAATTTTCTAATTCTTTAATAATTTCGTTTCCTTCTGATTCCTGAATCACTCCAAATTTAATTAGTTCTCTAATAAGATTGACACCTTTTTTCAGCAGAAGTTGATTATTGTTTCCAGCTATAATTTGACCCTGAATAATATTAAAGCGTTTCTTCACCTCTTCTATTGTTTCATTCATTTGTGAAGGGTCAATTTTAAATTCTTTTCCTAAACCACTAACAGAGAGAAGGATAATTAGCATATCTTTTTCATTAGTGTCTAACTCTTTTGATAAATTGTAATTAAATGTTTTATTATCAATTAACTGATTTATAATTGATACAAATTCTTCACTTAAATTTTCAGTTTTTCGTAACTTTGCTATTCCTGCTCCTGATTTATATTTAACCGATAAAGTTTTCTTATGATTTAGCATATCTAAATTTAGTAACAATTTTCCAAATTCAACCCATTTGATATTTGAAACTTTAAGGCCTACCTCTTTATATTTAGTTTCGTAACCCATTTGTATAATATCGTTAGATTTTAATATATTTTATTATATTTTAATATATTAAAATATATTCTACAGGCTTGGTGAGGCACTTTCAAGAAGGCTATTAATAAATGCTATTAGAGCTGTTTTATTGCCTTTTGGCGTTACATATTTCATATTTTTGGTTTTTAGAATATCTTTTGCTAGCTGTATAAGCTGACTTTTAGTTAAATCTCTTTTTTGTAGAAACAAATCAAGATAAGGAATTGAGCTCAAACTACTTGAGCTGCTTGAGCTGCTTTCTAAATAAGAGGGTTCTTCGCTAAATTCTTCTGAACTTGATGAATTTTGCGAACTTGATGACTCTTGTGAGCTTAATGTTTGCTGACTGACATCTGCTAATACTGATAATGTGCTTACAGATTGATAAACATTTTCTGCCTTGTCTTCTTCGCTAGTTTCAGAAGCAAATCCAAGTGCTTCATTAATATTTCTTAAATCACCAACTACTTTTTCTTCTCCTCCAAAATTTGAAACAATTTTAGGGTCAATTTGTAAAGTTACATTTAGAGCATCTGCTCTATCTAATAAATCTTTAGCTAATATTGATTTGCTTTTTTGTGTTATTTTCTCCAACTTTTTGATAATCTCTTGAAGTAATTGTAATTCAGAATTTAAATTGGTTATTGCTTCGCCTAAATTCGGTTGTTTAGAATCCTCTTTTGCTTCTAATGATTTAATATAATTGAAAATGACTTCAGCCGAGGGGTTGGTTAGTCTTTTTTCAACATAATATTTAATACCTGAAAAATTGGTATTAAAAAAGGTTTCTAAATCATTTGATATTATCATAGAAGAAAGGCTAAATGCCTCTTGCCTGTTTTTGAGCAACTGCTTTGTGTTATTTAAAACTAGTTCTCTCTTTTGAACTTCTGTATCTTCTTCAACTACTGCTTCAGGAGTTATTGCTTCAGGAGTTTTTAAAGCTAATTGTGACGATATTTTATCTTTCACTATCAAACTTTTCTTATATTTAGCCAATCTCTCTATATCCTGTTTAGATTTACGAATTTCCATTATATATAATATATACAAAATTATTTTATAACTATACTATATATTACAAATGAAAAACAAAGAGCAAAGCTGCGATGTGATTAACTTCTATCAAAATGAAGAGTGCTCTAAATTTGCCGTGAAATATGAAAATCCAAATTTTAATTTAATTGATATGCCTTTAAAACATCCTTTACAAATGGTAATAACAGGTTGTAGTGGTTCAGGCAAAAGTAATATACTTCTGAACATAATTAATAAAATGAATTCTACTTTTAATTTTATCAAAATTTTCACACAAAATAAAAATGAGCAACTTTATGAGTTCTTACAATCCAAAATTCCTAAACCATATTTGGAAATTTTTGAAGGAATACAAGCTTTTAATGATTTTGATGTAACTAAACTTGATAAGGGACAATATTTATTTATTTATGATGATTTTTGTATTGAAAGTGGAAAAAAACAGAAAAAAATCGAAGAAATGTATATTAGAGGACGAAAAATGGCAGATTCCGGAGGTATTAGTAATGTTTATTTAACTCAATCATATTATGACACACCAAAAGTGATAAGAAAACAAGCTGGCTATGTAATTTTGAAAAAAATTAATGGCAAATTGGAACTAGCGTCAATAATTAGGGATTGTAGTCTAGGTGATGTTTCACGAGAACAACTTTTTGCGATGTATGAATTCTGTTGTAAGTCAAAAGAAGATATTTCAAACTTTTTGTTAATAGATAAAACTGCTCCTTCAGAATACTTATTTCGCAAAAATTTCAATCAAATATTAGACCCTTCACAATTTTAAATTTGTGTTCTTTAAATTATTTAAATAAATAATATAAAAAACAATATAAAGCAGGTTATAGCATTTCTACTACACCATTCACTATCAAAAATAGTTTAAAAGATTTCATAACCTCTTTTGGAGATGTTAGTATACATACCCCTGTTTGTGTATCATTAAAATAATTAATCACGATTGTCCCTGTATAATTAAAATTATTGTAACCGATTATACCAAAATTTGGAAAAACAACCACTCTATCAATTCTATCTTGAAGTGAAAATTTAAAATAATATCCTACTGAATGTGCTGTTGATAAAGTGAAGTTTGTTGGGTCTATTCCTTGTCCATACCATCTAATATCGGTATTATGCGTTCCGCCTTGATTAAATAAATCAAATGTTGAAGAACAGGACTTATAAACTTGAATTCCTTGAGTTGAATCTTCTGTTGATGAACTCGCCACCCAATAATTATATAAAATTGCCCCTGAACCATAAGGATACACAATTGTATTTTTTACTCCATCACCTCTAAAATCAATCACACCATTTTGCTTAATTTTGATTCCATTAATAGCTACTAACGGTGAAGATAAAGCAATACTAGTGCTACTTGTGACAGAAGCGGCACCACTAGGTAGGGCAATAAAATTATTGGATATATTCAATTCTTCATTTTGATTATTTATTTCTATTTTATTTGTTTTGATGCTATTTGAAAATGTATTTATTCCTGTGAATGTATTTATTCCTGTTTTGAGAGTTGAAATTGAACTATCCAAAGTAGATTTATTAACTAATTCGGTGTTTTCTACAGGTGTTCTAGTGCTTGTTAATTTTTTATTTCCAAAATTCCAATTACCATTTTGGTCTATAGTCGTCTCTAACCCTAAACGACCTATTTTTATTATGTTTGTTACATTTCCTGAACCAATTAAAATATTTGAAGCATCAACATATAAAATGCCAGCGCTACTATTCACGCCAAGCCTTTCTAAATAAACATTTTTAGCCCACACATTTCCTGAAAAACCACAAGTGCTATAAAAAGTATTTGACCCATAAAATCGGTTTGTCCCACTAGGGCTATTAAATTTTATTTCACCTGTTAAAATGTTTTCACCAATAGACAAACTTGAGTTAGTAGCTGTGGCTTGAATTAAATTTGTGACCACATTTGGTGTTGTGATTTTAGTTGTGAAACTTGGATTGTCAAGTGGTGCTTTTGAAGTCTCCAAAGAAGCAATACCATTTGTATAGATTCCTTCGTTTATTTGCATTTGTGAGGTTATATAAGAAAGAGTTGTATTCACATTTGTTGGATTTGTTGAACCTCCTATTATAAGGGTTGGAATATTTGCTGTGCCTGTGAAAGTTGGATTACTAATAGGTGCTTTTGAATTTAAAGCTGTTTGTGTTGCTGTGCTTATTGGTTTGCTCAAATCACTTGTGTTGTTAATATTTGATGTATTATTTTGTAGCGTTAATATGTTGCTATTAGCCGTGCTTACAGCAGTTTGTAAATCTAAAATACTTTGATTCGTATTTTGGTATGTTTGAATAGTTGCGGTATTTATAGCTATATTATTACTTAAATCTCTTATTTCGGTTCTAATAGCATTAATATTATTAGTATTAGATGTAATGCTTGTTCCAAGCTCATTTCTTGCTGTTACAAGCTGATTAAGCAAATAAGTATTAGTGGTTTCTTGACTGCTTACAAATTCATTAATAGATATATCATTTAAAATAAGGGAGTTTGTTTTTAAATGCGGAATAAATACATTTTGACCGCTTTGAATAATAGAGGATTGATTTAAAGAATTAACACTATCAATTAATCGTATAGTGTTTAAAGAGATTTGTGAAACATTCGTTATATTATTATTACCATCAATTTGAATATCGTTTAAACTATTTTGTGTTTTTAGTCTAATGACACCATTAATAGAATTTAAAATCAAGTTATTTCCCATTTGATAGATTTGACCATAATTTCCTGACTGGTTAATATCATTTAATTTTATTACTTTGTTAAATTCATTATTCTCTCTAAAAATATTGTGGAGTTCAGTTAAAGGTGTTGGTTCAGGTTGAGGAACATATGCTGTCCTTTGTTCTGAATTATCGCCAAAAACGATTTTTCCATCGTGGTATAAATGAAGGTTAGGGACTATCAAATCACCCAGCATAGAATCGCCTGTTAATTCAACAAAATACTTTTCTCCTTCAGCCTCTATATTAATGTTATTTTCGGTGCTACTAGTGCTTTTAAAATCGTTTAGGTTAAAATTAACTGACATTTTAATATATAAATATATTATTATTTTAAAAGAATTTAAAAATATTTTTTCTTTTATTATATTAAGGAGAATGGACGAAAACAAAGCAATTGAACAATACAAAAAACACTTACAGCGATTAAGGTCATACTATGAAAACAATAAAGAAAAAATAAATAAATCATCAAGAGAATCTTTTGAAAAGATAAAAAATGACCCTGAAAAATATAGTGCTTATAAAGAAAAAAAACATCAACAATATTTAAAAAAGAAACAATTAAAAGAAATTCAATTAATTTAGGAAAATTATATTAAAAGAAAACAACTTAAAAATTATTTTCTTCTAATATATTATAAGAATGGCTGATTTATATTTTAAAGTGTTAGAATTGGAAAATATTATTAAAATAAAAGACCTTGAATTAAGAATGAAAGATGAACAAATTAAATTATTAAATGATACTATTAGTATACTTAAACAAAAAGAAACACCAATAATTCAAAAAGAAACACCAATAATTCAAAAAGAAGAAGTATCACAAGAAGAAACACTTATAAGTAGAAAAGTATCGAGACCAATTAAACGAGCTACTAATGAGTTTACATTTATCAACATAGAAGATTTCTTTCAAGGATACATACAGAATACCGAAAATAAATACACATTTGTATTTGAAAATTCAAAAACAAAATTTATTGCTCTTAAACCCCAATATTACCGAAAAGAGTATAGTTGTTTTGATGTGATGACAGCAATAATGGATATTATTACAGATGCTATTAATAAATTACCAAAAAATAAATCTTTTTGTAAAGTTTGTGATAAAAGTAGGAAAAAATTTCAGATTAAAACTAATAATGAAATTATACCTAGTACAAATCAAGAAGAAATAGACAAATTAATTTTTAAGCTATTTAAAGATACTTATGAAGTATTATTCAACGCTTTTATTAGGTTTAATAATTATTTTGCTAAAAATTGGGTTTTAATATCAAGTGACGAAACTGATTTATATTACAGTGCGTTAGAAAAACGTTCAGATGGATTACCTTTAACAAATCAAGAAGAAGCCATTATTAAAAGAAAAAATACTAACAATAAAATTAAAAATGAATTTGAAGAATTAACAGGTGTAGATTATGAACTTTTAAGGTCTAGTAATGGTTGGTTTAGTATTTTGTCATTATCATTCTATAGTTTTGATGATAAACAAATTAAATCAGGTTTTTTAAAATTGAAAACTTATTTGGCTACTGGAACTTATGATAAAAATGAAATTGAAGACCAACATAAAAAACGAATTCAATATAACGAAGAACAAGAAGAAAATGAAGCTTATAATAACGATAGTGATATGGCAGAGTATTAATAATATTTAATATTTAAAGTTAAATATTATTTTATAAATTATATATTTATATTTTATATATTAAATATTTTATATTTTTTATATTTATATTTTACTGCTGTTACTTTTATTTATTGCTTATTAAATTGACTGCTGTTGGGATAATAAAATATAAATTTTTAGTTATTGAAAAAATAATAGCCTGATAAATAAAATTGAAATGATTTATTTGATATTTATTTTACTGCTGTTGGGATAATAAAATATAAATTTTTAGTTGTTGAAAAATAATAGCCTGATAAATAAAATTGAAATGATTTATTTGATATTTATTTTACTGCTGTTAAAATAAAATAAAAATTTTTAGTTACTTAAAAAATAATAGCCTGATAAATAAAATTGAAATGATTTATTTGATATTTATTTTACTGCTGTTGGGAAAATAAAATATAAATTTTTAGTTACTTAAAAAATAATAGCCTGATAAATAAAATTGAAATGATTTATTTGATATTTATTTTACTGCTGTTGGGAAAATATTTGTTGAAAAATAATAGCCTGATAAATAAAATTGAAATGATTTATTGCACATTTATTTTACTGCTGTTGGGAAAATAAAATATAAATTTTTAGTTGTTGCTCAAATAAGTATTAAAACAAAAAAATTGAAATGATTTTTTTAAAATAAATGAAAGGCATAAAAGTAATAATTAAAATAACAAATTAATCTGAAATGTTCTCTTACGACAAATCCAAGAAGTATGTTTTTACCGAAGATATAACCGATATTGAAAACTATGTCGGTTGCCGTATCCCTATGCTAATGAGTCGTCCTATGTTTGACTGGAATGGATTAACAGAAGACGAAGTAATTGCGAAATTAACCAAGTTCCTCTATTTTATGTGTATATTTCATAATACTTGGATGGCAAAAGGAGCAACCGATACTCGCTCTCTACCTGTCCGTAATGGTGAGTTCCTTTTCACAGCATTAAAGGGCGACAAAGTCCTCAAACAAACAACATTAATTATTTAAAAAAACAAAGGTGTAGGTATAATATATCAGACAAATTTGCTTGATTGGTGAGCGTAGGTAATTATAATCTTTATAAAAACTATAAATTAAAAGAAAATTAAGATAATTTTTTAAGATGTTTTCTATTCTATATTTTTATATTTTTGAAATTCAAAGACTATTTTATTATAGTTTATAATATAACAACAAATTGTGCTCTTTTTAATAAAATCTCAAACACTTTTGTGTTTTTCATTTTCAAAAAAAATAGAATAGAAAACATCTTAAAAAATTATCTTAATCCCTAAATTAGTTTAAAGAAATTTAGGAGAATTTCTTTTAATATATATTAATTAAAAAAATTGATTTAGAAATATTATCTTCTAATATATTAGAAGCAAAAAATGTCGCTGGTACAATATACTTTTACAGATGAACATAGTATGACTTATAATTCTTTTGTAGATACTGAAAAATTCTTCACATCTTCAAGTCAAATTATTCATCACATTTTAAACGAAAAAACACATTTTTATTATATTGATAGAGATGGTGATAAAATTTATATGGAATTTAATAAAAATAACATTAAAACTGTTAATAAATTTATAAACACAATTGAAACAAATATTTTAAATAACAAAATACCAACTTTTATTTTAGAAATACAACATATAAAAAATTGCAAAAAAATTGAAGAAATAATTGAAGAAAGAAAAAAGTATATTGAAAAATATGAACCAACTTGGGATTCTAAAAATTTGATGACACCTGAAATCTATAAAGCAGCAACTAAAAAGATTACAGACAAATTTTTAGAACTGAAATCAATTAAACGTGATACAGAAATAAAAAGTTTTGAATGCCTGAAAACAAATTGGATAGAAATAAAAGAACACTTATTAAAATTTGAAGAAAAAAAAATAGAACAATATAAACAAAAATTAAAAGAAACACAAGCAAAATATTATCAAAAAAAGAAAGCAGAAATAGGTATTAAACCTAAACGAAAACTAACAGCAGAAGAACAAGCTGAAAAATATAAAGAGCAACTCGCAAAAGCAAACAAAAAATATTATGAAAAAAAGAAGGCAAAACTTTTAGAATTAGGTGTGATGAGACCAATTCAAACAGAAGAAGAAAAAATACTAGCTAGAAAAGAAGCGAATAAAAGATATTATGAAAATAGGAAGCTACGAAATCAAGAAATTTAATTACAAAAAATATTATTGTTTTTGTAATTTAATGTTTAATTATTTTTATTTAAATTTTATATCCTGTCATTACTAATGATTGACCAAATTTGTATCCTCCTACTGAATATGTATTCACCATAGCTGAATCTCCTATTGTTAATAAAGTGCTTAATAATTTCCCATTATAAGTAACATTCACATAATCTTTTGTGAAAACATTTAACATATAGTTACTACTCGCCGAATAATAAATTTTTCCAATAGAATCTATAAAAATTGTATTAGGGGTTGAAGTATGAGTTGCTATTATTTCCCAAGTATCAGTTGCTATAGTATATGTTGCTAGGCACCCAATTGTTTTCAGCGTCCCATTCGTTAAGCCGTAAGTATAAACACCTGTTCCAGCTAAATAGACAACTCCATTTGAAAAACCACTTGCGTTAATAGAAGATGAAGTATGAAGAGTTATTGCTGGTGAAGTAATTGTCGTTAAATTACTATAGTCTATTAATTGTATAAACTCTCTCTGCCCTGTAACTGTCTTTGTTCCAGCTACTACTATTTGATTTGTTGGAGCATCATAATATATTCCATAAACAGATTGAGCTGAATTGAAACCATTAAATTTTGTTGATACTCCTGTAACTACATCAAAGTAGAATAAACCTGTGCCTATCGTCACATTAAATTGCGTGACATTCGTGCCAGCTATAAACAATTTCGTTCCTCCTGGAGGACAACACATTACGCTAGGCGCTCCTGTAGTTCCACCATTATAATTAGTGAAGGTATTATTTTGGTCACTCGTGATGTAACACAATTTTGACAGACACGATACATTATTAATTGTTGTAAAAGTCCCTAATATATAAATTCTTGGAGGGCTTACACTATCTACATAGGTTAAAGCGTTTATAGCACCATTACAAGTCGCTATTCCTATAGCATTCCATTCTTTAGTTGTTAAATTCATACGAGCCAATTTATTTGGACAAGCAGTAGCTGTAGCATTATCTAAAGTTGTGAAAGTGCCTCCAGCATATAAATAGCCATCAGCAATTAATAGACACCCTGCGGAATAACCACCATTTCCTGATGGACCGCCTTTCAAAGTGCTTAAATCTCCATTAGGGGTAAATTGAAAAATTTGACATTTTCCAGTTATATCGCTGTTAGGTTTGACATATTGACTGATTGGATTAAAACCAGCTGGAATAGAATTAATAGCAAAATAAATAATGCCTGTTGAAGGGTCTTGAACGAAACTATTTATAGGAGTTGAATAATTCCCCAACATATCATATTTGAAAAAATTAGATTGGATTGTATTAAAATTTTTCACAACCATTTGCTGTGCGTTGTCAGGCACAATATATTCACCATTTGTTGTATTCGTATTGTCTAATAATACACTAGGCAAAGTTATACCACCCCAATAACCATTTCCTTGAGCATCTGATTTTAATACTTGATTCACACCTGCCCCTGTTGTCATTTTTAGTGCTGGAGTTGTTATACCTGTTGTGAATGTTGGATTATCAATATCTGCTTTGGAAGCTATAGCTGAAGTATTGGAAGCAATAGCTGAAGTATTTGTATCAAGTTGTCCCTTCACCGATGTAGTATTATAAGCTACATATAAGCTATTCAATTTATTATCTGTATCTATTACATTTTGCTTTGTAGTTTGTAAAGAAGATATATCACTTGCTACGCTGTCATTTAGTGTTGCTTGAGCCGTTTGAGCTGATTGAATTGCTAAAATATTAGATGTTTGCGTGACATCTGTTGCTTGTAAAGTTGTTATATCTGATGAAATAGCATCTAGCGTTAATTTAACATTTGAACCATCATAACTTACATTATCGCTTATTAATTTATTGTTTGTATCTATTATATTCTGCTTAAGAGCTAATGTGCTGTTAATTGTGTTGATGCTACTTGTATTTGTTGATATTTGAGAACTTTGAGCACTAGTAAATGCGGTTGTTTGCGTTGTTAAATCACCAAATTTTAATGTATCTACTATTGTTGTATCTACTATTGTTGTTTCTAAAGTTCCACCATCATAAGAGATTGAAGGTATACCACCTCCACTTACAACCAAATTATTAATCTGTGTTTGGACATTACTAGTAATTGTGTTTAAATATGAAAATTTTAAATCAGTCATAGAACCGTCACCTATTAAATTTGCGTTTAATCTATTTGAACTACTAATAATATCTTGTTTATTTGCTAGGGTTGTATTGATTGTATCAATTTGTCCATTTATTGTTTGAAACGAAGTTATGTCTCCTTGCTGTAATCCTTGTAGAGTTGAAATAGAGTTAGTGATACTTGAAATGTCACTTGATAAATTTTCAAGAATTGAACCACTCACATCAATTAAACTATAAGGCAACTTATTATCTGAATCAATTATATCCTGTTTCAAAGCAATAGAACCATCAATAACAACTAATTTTTCACTCAATAAAACATCACCAGCTGTATTAATTAAAGAAGCATCTAATAAATTTGTTGCTGTTATACTATTTTGCTTATTGGTTATTGAGGCTGACAAAGTATTTAATTCACCTTGAATAATTACATCAGCACTTTGTAAATTGGAGATATTCGCTGTATTAGCATTTATGAGTGTAAGTTGTGCTGTGTCGGTACTTAATAAACCATCTAATATCGCTCCTAATGGTTGGGTAATATCAAAATTTTCTAAATTTGAACCTGTTAAATCCACTTTATCAATTGATAATTTATTTGTTAGTGTAATAAGAGGTTCTTTTGTATCAATTTCTAATGATAAGGCTTCTAGTTCAGCATCTGTCAAAGATTTATTGCTATTCACTAAAGTTGTTAAGGTTGCGATTTCAGCATCTAAAGAAGCTTTATTATTTGTAGTTGTTGTAGATAAAGTATTTAAATTTGTTGTAAGAGTGGCTATAGATGAATCAGAAATGCTTTTATTATCCGTGACTTGTGACGATAAATCAGCTATATCAGCATCTGTCAAAGATTTATTGCTGTTGACTAAAGTTGTTAAGCTTACGATGTCAGCGTCTAAAGATGCTTTATTATTTGTAGTTGTTGTTGTCAAAGTGTTTAAACTGGTTGTTAGAGTGGCTATAGATGAATCAGCACTTGTTTTATTAGCTGTGACTTGGGAAGTTAAACCTGATATTTCGTCATCAGTCAAAGTTTTATTATTATTGACTAAAGTTGTTAAGCTTACGATGTCAGCGTCTAAAGATGCTTTATTATTTGTAGTTGTTGTAGATAAAGTATTTAAATTTGTTGTTAAAGTGGCTATAGATGAATCAGCACTTGATTTATTAAATGTTATTGTTGCTGATAAATTACTTATATCATTATCAAGCGTATTTTTATTGTTTGTGGTAGTTGTAGTCAAAGTATTTAAATTTGTTGTAAGAGTGCTAATGGAATTATCAGAACTAGTTTTATTAGCTGTTACTTGTGACGATAAATCAGCTATATCAGCATCAAGTAGCGACTTGTTTGTATTTGTTAAGCTAGTCAAAGTATTTAAATTTGTTGTTAATGTGGCTATAGATGAATCAGCACTTGTTTTATTAGCTGTGACCTGACTGGATAAACCAGCTATATCGGCATCAGTTGATGATTTGTTGTTGGAAATAAGGAAAGACAAGTTTCCAATATCTGTATCAAAATTGTTTTTATTATTTGTCACAATAGTAGATAATGAACTTATGCTACTATTCACTTCACTAAAAGAAATATCAGAAATAGATTTATTAGCATTAATTAAAGTGTTTGTGTCTAATAATTGAGTATTAATATCGTTAAAACTATTCAAATTTGCTGTTTGGTTTGAAGAAATCAAATTATAATTTGTTGTTATTTCTGAACCAAATTGATTTAAAGCAACATCTAACCCTTGTGAATTATATAGAATATTTGTTGAACTTATTTTATTATTTTCGTCAATTAAATCTTGCTTGGAACTGGTCAAGTTATTTATTGATGTCGTGAAATTTGTATTGATTGTAGATTGTGTTGTTACAGCACTTTGGAGAGAATTAATGTTATTTGTAATCGTGCCTATAGTTGTATCGTATGTTTCTAAACTGGAAGAGGTTAAATCAACTTTGTCAATAGAAAGCTTTGCTTCACTTGTAATTAATGGTTGTAAGGTTAATAATGTTTCATCAATTGTATTTATATTTTCTGTTATTGTTGTGATGCTATTATTAATTCCAACAATATCAGATTTTGCTGTTTCAACATCAGTCTTTATTGCGGTTGTAAAAGCGGTTGTTTGTAAGCTTTGGTCTTCAAATTTCAAAGTATCTACATTAACAAGTCCCGATATATCTGTTTCTACTCCATTATAGCTAATGGAACTATATGCTCCTGTTCCTGATGAGCCGTTTTTACTTGCTTTTGTGTTTAACTGGGCTTGAATATTGGAACTGACACCTAATAAGTATTGATATTCTGTATTTGAAATGGAACCATCTGCTATTAAATTTGCGTTTAATCTATTTGAACTACTAATAACATCTTGTTTAAGGGCGAGTTCATTATCAATTGTTACAAAATTTTCTTCAATAGCCTGAAATGAGGTAATGTCACCTTGTTGGAGACCTTGAAGGGTAGATATAGCATTATTGATATTTGTAATGTCAGTTGATAAAGTTTGTAATTGTGTTCCCTGTATATCAATTAAGCTATAAGGCAACTTATTTGAACTACTAATAATATTCTGTTTTGTAGCAATAGAACTATCAATATTAACTAATTTATCACTCAATAATACATCACCAGCTGTGCTAATTAAAGAAGAGTCTAATAAATTACTCTCGGTTATATTATCTTGCTTTAATAATAATGTTGAATTAATAGTATCAATATTCGATTGTTGAATTGAATCGGTATTATTTATTATGCTGATATTTTCATTCAAATTACTTATGGAAAGATTATTTGCGGTCACAGAATTAGTTATTAAAGCCAATTTATTGTTTAGTGATTCATTTATGTCAAAATAAACTAAATTACTTTCAGTAAAGTCAATATTTTCAACTTTTAATCTATTAAGTATTGTAAGTTTATCTTGTTTGTTGAGCTCAAGTCCTTCTAAACTGCTATTAACTAAAATCAAATCATTATTTATTGTTTGAATATCTGATTTTGCTGTGTTTATTTCAGTTTGTAATACAGCATCTGCGGATTGTTGTTCAGTTTTATTTGCTACGATTTGTGACGATACACTTGTAAGTGTGTTTTCCAAATTTTGAACATTTGTGTTTGTTTCATTTATATCATTTTGTAAAGTGGTGCTCAACAAATTAATTGAATTTTGGAGGGTTGTATCAGCTGATTCGTAACCAATTGTTATTTCACTTCTTGCTTGGACAAGTTCTGCTGATAAATTTGTTAAACCTGTGTTAAGTAATGAATCCCCTAGTTGATATGATGTGGTTAAAGTTTGAATATCTGATTTTGCTGTGTTAATTTCAGTTTGTAACGCAGCATCTGCTGTTTGTAAGTCCGATGTAGTTGTGACGAGTTGTGACGATAAGCTTGTAAGTGTGTTCCCTAAATTTTGAATATCAGTTTTATTTGTATTGATTTCAGCTTGTAATACTAAATCAGCTGCTTCGTAACCAGTAGTAGTTTCGTCAATTGCTTGGACTAGTGCTGCCGATAAATTTGATAGACCTGTGTTGATTGTAGAATCGGCTGCTTGTAAAGATTGAATATTTGATTTTGCTATATTTATTTCGGCTAGTAACGCAGCATCGGCTGCTTGATAATTTGTTGTAGTTGTGGAAATTTGTGACGATAAATCTATAGTTGTGGTTTTCAAGTTTTCAACATCTAAACTGATTTCACCTATCTCATTTTGTATCGCTGTATCAGCCAATTGGTAAGCAGTAGTTATTTCATTTATTTGAGTTGTGAAATTGTTTGTAACACTATTAATGGAATCTACTAATTGACTTGTGATGCTATTTTGTAAGGCTGTATCCGCTAATTGGTAAGCAGTAGTTAGTTCATTTCTTGTAGTAATTAATCCAGCCGATAAATCAGATATAATTGTTGTGAAATTATTATCAGCATTTAGATACGAGCTGGTTATTAATTCAGTTTGCGAAGTCAAATTAGCTATACTTGTATTAATTGTTTCAATTTGAGGCTCAATTGTTGCGACTAGAACATCTTGTATCGTAGTGTTTATATTAGCCAAATCAGAACTGATTGTTGAAATTTTATTGGTTAAAGTTTCTCCTGAAACGCTGACAAAATCGCTGGAAAGCTTGTTGCTTGAATTTAACAAATTTTGCTTTAAATTAATAGCATTCGTTGTGCTTATTTCTAGGTCGGTTACATTTTCTGTCAACAAAGTAATGACGCTATTGTTATTGTTTAACTGACTTTCTACAATTGAAGTTCTATTTCCTAGAGAACTAATGTCTTGTTGAATTTGCGCTATGCTAATATCATCTAAACCTGATATGGTTTGTAATTCGTTTTTAATAGTATTTAATTGGTATTGAATGGTTTGGTTTGTGTCTATACCATTAAGAGTATTAAACTCAAAATTGCTAATAGAACCATCACTTATTAAATCAGCACTCAAACGATTTGATACATTAAATGCGTCTTGTTTTAAAGATAATTGATTAGTTAAAGATGTTTGTCCTTGTTCTAAATTTAGTATTTGGCCGGTATGAGTTGTTACTAATATTCCTTGATTTGTTATTTGGGTTGTGTGTAGATTAGTTGTTGTTTTCAATACTGAAATATCGTCTTTATTTGTTTGTATTTCTGTTTTAGCAGAATCTAATTCGCTTGTCACTTGTGATAGATTTGTATTAATCACCGAAATTTGTGACAAGACTGAAGATAAAGAATCTAATGTTGTTTTTATACTTGAAATATCGGTTTCATTTATTGTTACTCTATCACTTATTTCATCAATTAAAGTATTGAGTTCTTGTAAAGAAGTATTTAAATCTGTAATATGAAGGTTAGTTTCATTTAAATCGCTCTTTGTAGCACTCAATAAAATTAAATTATTGATTGAGGTTGTCATTTGCTCGGTTATTGTGTTTATATTTGTAATAGATGTGTTAATGCTTTCTATGTTTTCATCGTTTCTTGTGTCGTAAGCTTGTAATAAGCTTGTCTCTTGGTGAATTTCAATTATATCATTATGAATGTTTGCTATGACTACATCATTAGTAGAATCGTAAGTTTTTAAATTTCCGATTTCGTCATAAATATCGGTAATTGATGTGCTATTTGCTTGAATATTAGCTCCAAGAGTTGCTTTTTCAGAATCATTTAATGTATTATAATTTTCAAATGAGGTAATTTTATCTTGTAGCCCAGCAATTTTATTAATGGTCAAATCAAAATCTCTAATATCTAAACTACCATTTATTTTTAAATTTGAGTTAATAGTTGTTCCGGATGAATCACTTGAAATAAATTGAGTGCTTGTAGATGCGGTTTCTAATGATTGAACTTCACTAGCACCAAAAGCCGTATATTGTCGTGTGCCGTTTTGAAATACTACATTATGACCTAGACCAAATACTAGGTCGCCGTTCATTACATCTCCATTTCTGTTAATATATTGAGAAAGGTCGCTAGGATTGTCAATTTGAATCTGAACCTTAATATTATCGGTGTTATAATCACTACTGTTAAAAGCCATATTATACTATATATTTAGATAATATAAATAGGCTAAACTATTTTTATTTTTTCTACCTTTTGAGCAAGAAAGATTGAGCCAAAATAGTATTTTAGCCGAAATAATATATATTTTAGCAAATTAATTTTATTCTTTTAAAAAAATTAATTAAAGTTATTTTCAAACAATTTTTTCTTTAGGAATTATATAGAAAAAATGGACAAATTTCAGCGAGATTATTTATTTGGTTTAGCAGAAGAAGAAAAGCATTTTGAATGCCTTAAATGTTTTGACGAAACTATAAAACGAACAAAGTATAATGCTATTTTTGATTTTGAAGGCGAAAGATGCCTGATAGAATTGAAATCTAGGAATAACAGACATAATACTTATCCAACGACGATGGTGGGTTATAACAAAATTTTATATGCTATAAACAATAAAGCGAAAGAACATTATTTTGTGTTTAATTTTACAGATGGTTTGTATTTTTATAAATTTGACGAAAATGATTTAAAAACAGGTAAGCTTGAGGTGAAATTAGGTGGGAGAAGAGATAGAGGAAGAGATGAAATAAAAGACTATTGTTTTATATCGATTGAATCTTTGAAAAAGTTGGAAAGTTTAGCCTCAAAAGCAGGTTAGTAGAGCAATAAACTTTACATAAATGATTATCTAGAATTTTTCTAGCTTTCATTTTAAGTTGTTTTTTATTTTTGGGTATTGGTATATTATAATATTCTAAAATTACCTTGTAATCTTTTTCATTTAGCATTTATAATATTTTATTTTATTATATTTTTAAAGAAATATTGAAAATTTAAGTTCTCAACAATTTTAAAACATCATCACAAGTTAGTTATTTAAATCCTATGCTTTGGTCGGCATAGCATTTAATATTAGGAGCGAAATTCTCTTATGGTAGATGCTGTTATTAGTCTTTAAGTCATTTTCAAATATATAATAAATTACTGCTAAAAATCCCCCTTTGAGTCCACCTTTGAGTCCACCTTTGAGTCCACCTTTAAGAAAGGTGGAGCCAAATTTCGCTTTGAGTGAGTCAACCTTTGAGTCTGTAAGGGTGGGGTTAGAGTTTAACTTTATTTATTAAAAGAAAATTAAGATAATTTTTTAAGATGTTTTCTATTCTATATTTTTATATTTTTGATTTTCAAAGACTATTTTATAATAGTT
>Ga0255212_1000108_pt1 | contig 26407 bp, 23 predicted proteins | sample Miss_Yuk_RepC_8d_FD_188425 | JGI IMG/M metagenome (GOLD analysis project Ga0255212, IMG submission 188425) | Freshwater microbial communities from Mississippi River, Louisiana, United States - Miss_Yuk_RepC_8d | ecosystem: Environmental > Aquatic > Freshwater > River | place: USA: Louisiana...
GGCGGGAAGTAATAATTTTTATTTAATTTATCAAAGTAAGACTGAATAATATTATAGGCTTCAAGTGGTGTAATGTCTACTAATGATGATGTTGATATTCCGCATTGTCCTTGAATTGTGTTAATGATATAATTAAACGCTACTGGACAACACACCACCTTATCGCTTTTATTTTTAAAGACATTCTTAACTATCATTGTTCTGGATTCAATTATTTGGTTTATTAATTCGCTCATTTTAGTAGCAAACTCAACTTTTTGCTTCTTAATTCTAGTCATTGTATTTTTAAGGAAAATATTACTCAATGTTTTTACTTTACCAGATTCCTCAGGAATCAAATAATGATTATATATATCTTGTGTGCTCATTTCAACAATAGGGATATCTTGATCTTCAACTTTTGTAGTATCAATACCATCATCCCCATAATGGAACTGAACAATTTTATTTTTATTAGTTCTAATGGTCATATCATAATTAACCATTAAGTCTTCCAATCCTTTAATGAGCCTTCTTTGAATATAACCAGTTGTAGAAGTTTTAACGGCAGTATCAATAAGACCAACACGACCACCCATAGCATGCATGAATAATTCTTGTGGTGTTAATCCATTAATATAGGAACTTTCAACAAAACCGCGAGCATTTGGCGAATCATCATATTTAGTGAAGTGTGGTAAAGTTCTATGTTCAAAACCATAAGGGATACGTTTGCCATCTACATTTTGTTGTCCAAGACAAGAAATCATAAAGGATATATTTAAGTCGGAACCTTTAGACCCAGCTTTAACCATTTCAACAAACCTATTTCCCTCAGATAAATTTTTTAATCCTATCTTACCAGCCTCTGCAGTAGCTTGGTTTAAAATACTATTAACTTGAGTTTCAAACTCTTCTTCATTGGTTTTACCAGTATTATTTTCAAACACGCCTAATTGAACTTGGTCAATCAAATTTTTTACATCATTCTTTTTATTTGTAATAACCTTTACTATTTCTTCATTAGTGCTTTGATTTGAAATTAAATCACTAATCCCAACACTAAACCCTGCATTTTTCATATATTCAGTTACAATATTTTGTAGGTCATCAATAAATTTAGCTGACGCCATATTTCCAAAATCATTACAAACTCTTTGTAAAAGTCCTCTTGATCTTCCTCCTAACACACCTTTATCCATTTGTCCCTTCATGTATCTGCCATTCTTAATTTCAATCTTATTCTTAATTGATAATGGTGGCATAATTTGACTTAATATATCATAGTTAGTAATTCCCCCTTCTTTTTGAATATCTTTCGAAAGTTCAATTTCATTAACTCCATTAAACATCATTAGTAGATTCATTGCTTGTCTAGGAGTAAATTTAATTCCTTCTTTGGAAAACAAATAAGAACCAAGCATAGAATCTTGATAAATACCAATAATAGATGCGTTATTGGCTGGACTAATAATTTGATAGGGAACTGCTGCCAAATTTTTTAATTCTGCTTCAGACTCTGGATCTTGTGGCATGTGTAAATTCATTTCGTCACCATCGAAATCCGCATTGTAAGGCTTTGTGTCTGCGACGTTCATTCTAAAAGTATCACCTCGTTTCATAATTCTAGCAATGTGACACATCATACTCATTCTGTGAAGCGTAGGTTGACGATTGAACAGAATAGCATCTCCATCCATCATATGACGATGAACAATATCGCCTTCTTCCAATACAATAGAATTTCTGTCTAAATAATATTTCAAAGTGATTGATTCACCATTACACTTCTCCAACATTTTTGCACCAGGCCAAACTTCAGGCCCATTTCTAACCAATTTTGTCAAGAAATTTTTATTAATTTTATTAACATAAACTGGTTTTGTAATATTTTTAGCAACCTTCATAGGAATACCTAATTCGCGAATGGAAATATTTGGGTCTGCTGTAATAACAGAACGAGCACTAAAATCGACACGTTTAGCCATAAGGTTTCCTCTCATTCTTCCACCTTTTCCATTCAAACGATCTTTAATTGATTTTAAGGGTCTTCCTGAACGTTGTGCCACTGGAGCAGCACCAGGGATTTTATTATCTACCTGTGTTGCTACATAATATTGTAATACTAACAACCAATCATCAATAACATTTGATGGAGCATTATTTTGAATTTTCTCTTGAAGTGTTTTATTAGTTTTTATAATATTTACTAAGATATGACTTAAATCATCTTCAGATCTTTGTTGCGAGTCGTGTTTAACGGAAGGTCTTACTGCTGGTGGAGGCACAGACATTACTTGACAAATCATCCAGTCAGGTCTTGAATATACTGGACTAAACCCCATAAATGAAACATCTTCATCTGAAATTCTTTTAAATATTTTTAATACCATTTCTGGTGTAATTTTAACAATCATTGGCTCTGAACCTGTATCTTCTGACTGCCATTCAGCATAAATTGTTGCTAGACCTTCTTTTCTAATTTTATGTGGCTGAAGACATCCACAACCATCTTCTGTATCTTCGCCACATCTTCTAATTTTACTTGCTAATGAAAAGACATATTTCCATCGTGTATCTCCTTGAATTTTTAAAGCTTGTTTATATTTTTCTTTACTAATAAGAAGTTTACTACATTTGAAACATATACATCGCATGATCTTTTGAATTGTATTTAAATATTGAATGTAAAATACTGGTCTTGCTAGTTCAATATGACCAGCATAACCAGGAGTTTGCATGTAATCCAAACCATCAGTCGGGCAAATCAATCCAGGTTCTAAAACGCCCATTCTAGGATCAAATAAACCACCAATTACTGGTTTATTATTAATGTAAGTGTCTCTGCTTGTAATTTCTGCAACAGACCCCCTTCTAATTTCATCGGGAGACAGTATACTAAATTGAATTCCAACAACTTTAGAAACATTCATTGAATCATAATTAGAATTTGTAAATTTGGACATCTCTTATAATATATGAGATTAGATTTAAATAGTTTTTTTTAATCAATTTTTTATTTAAATTATTTTTATTGTTATAAAAATCATATTTTATAATTGTGATATTATATAATGGAATTACTAAAAATTAGCGTTTATCTATCTTTATTAATCCAAGTTTTAACAGGGTTTTTTGATTTTTATATAATTCAACTCAATATTCCTAGTAAATTATTAGTTTTGAAGCAAGCTCTCATAATGGAATTAATTGTACAAATAGTTGAGGGTATTTTCTATGTATGGCTAGCATTAAATATAGCGTCTGTTGATAATATAACCCCACATAGATATTATGATTGGTATTTAACTACTCCCACTATGTTGGTGACATTATGTGTTTATTTAATATATTTAAGAAATGATGAATCTAATATCGAAACTAAAGATTCGTTGATTAAAATTGTATATGATAATTTAAATACTTTAATTCCAATAATATTTTTAAATTTTGTTATGTTAACCTGTGGATATTTAACTGAAATTAAGAAAATTTCAAAAACTCCTGGTATTTTATTTGGATTTATACCATTTTTGATATACTTTTATTTAATATATGAAAACTTTGCAAAATACTCTAAACTTGGGTTTAACTTGTTTTTGTTCTTCTTTGTTGTATGGTTTGCTTATGGTATAGCAGCATTAATGAGTTATAAGACTAAAAATATTATGTATAATATTTTAGATTTATTTGCCAAAAACTTTTTTGGTGTATATTTAGGTTTGGTTGTGTTAAATTTTATGTAAAGAATATATTTGTTATTTTAAAATAAAATTGATTTTGATTTAAAATTAAAATTATAAGATATATAATATAAAATGCCACGCGACAGCTCAAATCAACAGATTTCAAAGAGGGAACAAGTAAAGAGAACCAATAAGAATGTTGAGACTAGACTAAAAAAGAAGAAAAATCAAACATCGGATAGTGAGGATGGAAATAGTAGCGAATCAGATGATGAAGAAATGGATATGCATGAATTTCGAAAGTATGTTCAAAAAATATTTCCTTCAAAGCATCTTGATAAAAAAATTAAAGCCGGTGAAAAATTGAAAAAAATGTCTCAAGAAGAATCTGAAGATGAAGAAGAATGGGAAACTGAATCTGATGAAGATGAAAAACTTCGGTCTAGAAAATTTAAAAATTCTAAGAAAAATAAGAAAAATAAAAAAATTGAAGTTTCAGATGATGAAACTGCTTCATTAAGTTCTCAAGATATAGATGAAGATGAGGAAGAAGAATATGAAGAAAAAAACGTTAAACCAGGTAAATTTAACATTATATTTACTATTAATGGTGGTGAAGATAAAAATGAAGCAGAAGATGATGATGAAGAATGGGATGAAGACTATGAAGATTCTGATGATTCTGATGATTATAGTGAAGATGAAGATGAAGAAGTATCTACTGATGAATCTTCGAGTGAAGAAGAAAATGAGGAAGAGGAAGAGGAAGAGGAAGAGGAAGTAAAACCAAAGAAGTCTATGAAGAAGGTTTCAAAAAATAAAGTTGTACAGGAAGAAGAAAAAGAAGTGAATCCTAAAAGGATTGTTTCGTCTAAAAAAAATGAAGAAAATACTACATCACCAGAAGACAAAAACCAAGTTCTTTTACAATTAAAAGATTTGTCATCAAAAAATCCAAATAATAAATCAATTGAAAAATGTATCAAAGTGTACGAAAAAGATGTTAAAAAAGAAAATAAGAAAAATGAGAAGAAGGAAAAGAAACAAAAAGAAAAAAATATGAGAATTTTTAGAAAAATTATTAAAGATAAAAATACAATGAATGATTTCTCATTCTACGAGAAATTGGAGACGGAAAACCAGAAGAAATTAATTAAAGAATTAAGAGAAATAAATAAAATTACAAGAATTGAAAAACCTTATAGGATGACACTTTTAGAATCAGATATTCCGATCGAATTCAAAGCTGCTGCTATGAAAAAAGTTAATTCATTAAGATATATGGAACCAGGAACTGGTGAATTTTATAAAATTAAGAATTGGGTTGATACATTCATGAAGGTTCCATTTACAAAATATCAAGAGTTGCCAATTAGTATAGAAAATGGTGTAGATAATTGTCATGAATTTATGGCAAATGCACAAACAATATTAGATTCAGCAGTATATGGATTAAATGATGCTAAGATGCAGATTATGCAAATGTTGGGTCAACTACTAACAAATCCCAAGTCAATTGGAACTGCTATTGCTATTCACGGACCACCAGGAACTGGTAAGACTAGTTTGGTAAAAGAAGGTATTAGTAAAATTTTGAATAGACCTTTTGCTTTCATTGCTCTAGGTGGTGCTACAGATAGTAGTTTCTTAGAAGGCCATAGTTACACTTATGAAGGAAGCACTTGGGGTAAAATTGTACAAATTCTGATTGATAGCAAGTGTATGAATCCAGTATTTTATTTTGATGAATTAGATAAGATAAGTGGCACTCCTAGAGGAGAAGAAATCGCTGGTATCTTGACTCATTTAACAGATACATCGCAAAATTCCCAATTTCATGACAAATATTTTGCCGAGATTAATTTTGATCTAAGCAAATGTTTGTTTATCTTCAGTTACAATGATGAGTCAAAGGTCAACCCAATTTTGAAAGATAGAATGTATAGGATTAAAACAAAGGGTTATTCTGGCAAAGAGAAGACATTAATTGCAAATAATTATTTATTACCAAAAATTAGAGAACAAGTAAAATTTAGCAATACTGATATAATAATTCCTGATGATGTCATTAGCTATATTAATGACACACATTGTCAAAAAGAAGATGGTGTAAGAAATATGAAACGTTGTTTAGAAATTATTCATACAAAGTTAAATTTATATAGATTAATGAAGCCAAATTCAAATCTATTTGAAGGTGAAATGTCTTTAAAGGTTGAATTCCCTTTTATTGTAACAAAAGAAATTGTAGATAAATTAATAAAAAAGGATTCGGATGGTCTAGAAACATGGAGATCATTATATGTGTAAATAATATAAACATAAATAATATAAATATAAATATAAATAATATGAATTTAGAATATTTTTTATATTGTAAAAAAAAATATTACGAAATAAAAGTTAATTTAGATAATATAATTGAAACATATGATTCAATAAATTATCGTATAACAGAGCAAGAAGGTTTAATTTCAGAATTATGTGAAAAAACTAAAGAAAAATCTTTTTTTCTTGAAAAAAGAGCGTATATCATTAAACAAATAAATAATTGTACTAATAATCTAAATAACTTATGTAACCATGAATTCGCAGAAGACATGATAGATATAACACCAGAAAGAAGCGAACAAATAACTTATTGTAAAATTTGCGAATGTACAAAATAATATATAATTTTTCCTATTTAAAGACAGACTACTACATAATGAAGGAAGTTTATTGATTTTTTGAAAAAACGACCTAAAAAAGTTCCCTACACATGTAGAGAATAATGAAGAATTCAAATTTTGAAAAGTATTTTAACTTTTGAAAATTGGACATTTTTTTTGTCCATTTTTTGAAAGCCCAGATATTTTATAGAAAATGGATGAGTTGTTACCATATTTTAAAATTATCGTGTGGTCGCAAAAAAAATAATTTTCAAAATGTTACGATATTTTTTTTTAAAAAAACTTAAAGTTTTTTTCTAAGGATTACATATGGAGGACGAGGATGACAAAATTCAGGAAAAAAGTAACCAAAAAGTAGCTAAACAATTTTATTGTGAAAATTGTGACTATATTACAAGTAAGAAAGCAAATTATTATAAACATATAATTACTTCAAAACATCAACGGATGACACATGATGACACCGGAGGACAAAAAGTAGCAAAAAGTAGCAAAAAAGTAGCAAACCACACTTTCAAATGTGAATGTGGAAAAAATTATAAACATCGACAGGGATTATGGAAACATAAAAAAAAATGCGTTGAAGATTATTTAGATGTTAATATTCAAGACGATAATAATGTGAAAATTAATTCAAAAAAGAATGAAACCATCGCTGATAAAGATTTAATAATGATGTTAATAAAAGATAATAATGAGTTGAGAAAAATGATGATGGAACAGCAGTCATTAATGTTAGATAATAATAATAAAGTATTAGAAATATGTAAAAATGGAACACATAACACAACAAATACCCATACAAATTCACATAATAAAGCATTTAATTTAAATTTCTTTTTAAACGAGACTTGTAAAAATGCTATGAATATAATGGATTTTGCTGAATCTATTCAATTACAGCTTTCAGATTTAGAATCAGTTGGTGAAATGGGTTATGTAGAGGGTATATCAAATATTATAGTAAAAAAATTGAAAGCATTAGATGTAACCGAAAGACCAATACATTGTGCTGATAAAAAAAGAGAAGTTATTTATATTAAAGATGAAGACAAGTGGGAAAAAGAAGATAATGATAAGAAAAAAATTAAAAATGTAATAAATAAAATTTCTCGTAAGAATGAGGGATTAATTCAAAAATATAAAGAAGCCCATCCAGGTTGTAATTTTAGTGAATCAAAATATTCTGATCAATATAGTAAATTAGTAATAGAAGCAATGGGTGGTGCTGGTAATAATGATAAAGAAAAGACAGAAAAAATAATAAGAAATATAACAAAAGAAGTTGTAATTGATAAATCGTTGCTTTAACTAAAAAAAACATTTGAAGTGGTGTAAAATATATTATTTATAAAAAAATATATTTTAAGATTTTATATTTACCAAAAAGTATCAGTATTATGCCACCACATTCCATCACCTTTCTTAACATCATATAAACCTCTAAATATCACAGAACGCGATAGTGGAATATTACATCTATATTTATCTGGTGGGTGTGGATTTGTTTTTAGTTGTGCTGCAATAGCTCTTTTACCGGACATTTTTTGTTTTTGTAAAAAAGCAAAATAAGTATAAAACCCTTCATATGATAATGCTCTAATAGGTATTAAATCTTTGTTGTTATCTTGGAAATCTCTTAAATATTCGTCACAAATTGCCATAGAAGATATATCAGCAAGATCTTCACCAAGACTCATTGTAGCATCAAAAACAATTCCATCTCTAGCAGCAAATTTTTCATATTGTTTTACAACATCGTTTTGTATTTCTTTATATTTTTTCTTATCTTTTGCTGTCCACCAATCAAATAATCTACCATCATAACCATATTTACTGCCAGTATCATCAAAACCATGCGACATTTCATGTCCAATTGTATAACCAATAGTAGCTAAATTATATTCTATTCCTCTTTCATCTAAATCAATAAATGGTTTCTGAATATAACCGAGATTTATATAAATAGCATTTTTAGTTGGAGTATAAGAAGCGTTTACTATATAAGCTTGCGACCCAGTCATTTTAACTGGATATTGTGTCCAATCCATCATCGGCATATCAATAGTATGTTTTCCTTCAAGCTTGATAAATTTTTCGTGTCTCCATTCATTTAGTTTTATAATATTATCATATAATACTTTTGTATAAGTTAGAGGCGGGTCTTCCTCTAATTTTTCTGGTTTACCATAAATAAATTTAAATTTTTCTAATTTTTTTAAAGCATATTTTTTTGTTGATGGTTGTAGCCATTTATTTCTTTGTAGTATTCTTCTAAATACTATTTTTAATTCATTACATATAGTCTCTGTATATTTCAATGCTTGTGGATCTTCAAATTTCTTTACATATTGGTTTGTTAAAAATGTATTAAATGGTATTGACATATATAAAGCTGCACTTACAGAATCTGATTTATTAATAGCTTCTTGACCTCTCTCAAACTTGCCATAAAAATCATAAGTAATATGCTCCCATTCTTTTGTAATTCTTACCAATCTTCTTAACATTAAATATATCCAATACGTTCTCCATTTTGGCGTTTTCCAATTATCAACAAATAATTTAGAACCACATTTTAAATAATTCAATGTAGTTGTGACAAAAAACTCAGGTGTTTTTTTAAATCCTATTTGTTTTGAAAATTCAACCCAATCAAAACCATATTTTTCCATAGCTTCGTGTTTTGAAACTTTATTATATAAAGAGTCATCTTTTGTAACATCGCAATTAAAAGAATTGAATATATCGACTTGAACATCAAAACAATTTTTTGAATTAAAGTCATTTTTTCCAAGAGTAATATCAAATATTTGTTTTACATATTTAAAATATTTATTTCTATAATTTTGCTTATAAGTTATATCAGTTCCGTCATCATAATATACATTCAAATCTAATAATATGAAACTAATTGGACTTATATAAGATATAAAATATTCTGGGTTTTTTTCATCGGGAATTAATGACCAAACAAATGGAACATTATTAGACAGCATTTCATCTCTATTAAAATAACCTAACAGAGCCCACGGATTATCATTTTTTATATATTCGTCAATTATCGCAATAGCTTCTTGAGCTAATTTTTTACTATAAGTTTTTGGATTCATGTTTATAACTGAATAATGATAATTTCTTAAGTTTTTAGCAAGCTTGTCATCGTGACTATTATAGTAATCAACAATAATAGTATTTAATTCATTATAAACTTTATCTTGTGCTAATCTAAAATCATCAATTTGAACTATATATTTTTGACGGTTTTCTAAAGTAATATTTTTAAGCCATGAATAATTAATATAATCATAAAAATTATCATTGGGTTTAATACTTGAAGGTGCAAATTTAGATAACAATTCTCGAGCAAACTCTTCTTTTTTTAATGTTTCTAAATTTCTTATTTTTTTAATTTCTTGGATTGATAGTTTTTTACTAAAACTTTTTTCAAAAGGTTTTAAACTTATTGGACATATTTTATCAATAAGCTTTTTTGTTTTGTTGTTTGAAGTTTTTTTAATTTTATTACTTTTATTACTTTTATTACTTTTTGGCATATTATATATATATATATATATATATATAATATAATTATAAAGGTTATTCAATTTATTTGCTAAACAGATTTTATAATATTTCAAAAAGATGAAGCTAGAGACTTAAACTTACTCTGAAAAATGGACAACTTAATAAAATTTACAATAATATTATAAATTTTATTTATAATTCATTTATGATTTTAATATTCAGAATATGGAACATTATTTCCTCCACGTGCTACGAGCCAGTTATATTGTTGTCCCGTCATACAAGCGCAACCAGATGATGTGCTATAAGTATTGGGACAACATTCTGGTTTAAATGGAGTGCTAGCAAACATAAGCATCTCGCCTTCTGGAAGAGGAACCGGTTGTGGTTCTCTCGCCAAAAAATGCTTAACATCAGGACTTAATGGTTCGCCTGATATAACAGTCATATTAGGAGAACTCCAAGATGCGGTGTTAATCATAGAACCAGAATTTAAATCAAAAGGTGTCGATTGTCCATAATTTGTATTAGCCCCAACAAATCCTTCCTTGGCTTGAATAGCACCTTTGATTTTATTAGCTACCGCACCTCCAGCTGGAGCAGGAATATTTCCTGACATATCTTGAACAACAGAAGCGATATTTCCAGAAACGTCAGTGAACGCTTCCATCAAACTATAATTACAACACCCACATAAGGTATGTCCCACTAAAATTAAATAAATAACACAAATTAAAATTAAAATTTCCACATTCAATTTAAATCCAAAAATTGAGATATCCATATTATACATAATTAATAGATTATATTTTTCGCCTATTGTTTTTCTAAAATTCTATCAATAGCCGCATTGTAATCCTTAATGTTAATATTCTCTATTTTATATGTTCCATTTTCTGTCAAAAGATGATATAATTTGCTATATTTGTTTGCTATTTTAGTTTTGGAGCATTCCAAATCCGATGAAACCCCTTCAAGAAATTTATTTTCGCCTAAATTATATTTATATTGATTTTCAATCGTTTTACCGTCTATTTCAACAACTCCATAAACCCTTTCTCCATTTTCAAGTATATCATTGATTTCAATTTGATTCAATGAATGAATACATTTATTTTTTAACAGTATTTTAGTATTTCCAGCAAAACCAGAATCTAAAAATGTGTGAATTTCATCTTTAGTAATATGAGTTTTATTTAAAATTTTATTTAAAGTATCATCATAAATTTCATCCCAATCGGTAAAAATAGTATTATTAATTTCTATAATTTTTTGACTAGTATTTAAGCAGTAAAGAAATTCTTCATTATATGGATGATGAATACAAGCATGAGGATGTTCGCTTACACGAATCCATTTATTATTGAATTTTACAATATGTGAATCAGAAACTAATACATTATTTAAAAAATACATAATTGACCCTTCACTCTCAACTTTAATTTTTGCTGTTACATTATTGTTGTCAGAGAGAATATCACCAGGTTCTATTTGAGAAATTTTTTTATAACTTCCATTATTCATTTTAATTAAAGTATTTTTATCAAAACATTTTAGTTTTGGTATTTTTAAATCCGTATTAACCTTTAATACATTAGTCATAAATGCTAGCATAAGTGCCATTGGAATAGAAATCGCTATAAAAATAGAAGTATTAGCTATAGCTGCTCCCCAAGTTACTGGTGTAATCCACAAAGCGGCAATCATTGTAGCAAGAGAAATTAAAATAATAACAATAAATTTAGCAATAGAACCCATTAAAGATTGAAGCGAATAATAACTACCTAATAATGTAAATAAACTAGTAGTCATAGCTCCTTGAGTTTTACTTACAAAATCTTTACAACTAATTATAATTTGCATTAAAGGAATCATAACATTCATGGTTCTTCCCATAATTTCTTGAGAAACATCTTGTATGGATGTTCTAACTTTATTAAACATAGCTCTAATAGATTGGATGTCATTTTTAATAATATCTGTTACAGATTGTAAAGCATTAGTTAATGCAGTTAAGGGTTGTACAGCAAATCCGGTTATACTAGATGAAATATTTTGAGCACAATATGTAAAATTTTGTGATGTATAATCAATAGCTGATACACCTTCTGGATGAGTAATGAAACCAGCGATAGGTATATAGGCAGGATTACATCTTTGATTAGGCCAATCGTTAATAATTGGTTGTACATTAATCATTGTATGAAAATAAAATATCAGTATTATAATTATGATTGTTATTATGATAAATAAAATAAAAGAACCTCCATATTGATCAAAATATGTTAATTTATCATACATTTTTATAATATTATTTAAATCATTGTCCATATATAGTAAATGGATAATATTCATTTTAATAAAACTAAATATTATTCAACGTTTTAATCTTTTTTTACAAAATGGTCTTCCCAATCCCAAAATATTTCATTTCCAATAGGGATACGATGTGTATTAGTTATTAAACAACTAAATGAATCACTAACAATATTTGTTTTAATAGCATTTATATAATTTTCAACCTTAACAAAAGCGTTAGTAGATTTATCAAAAACTAAATGCGAACCAGTTACTAATATATCTCCAATTAAATAAAAAGGTTGACGTTCTCTTTTGTTATCAATCTTTAATACAGATTCAACTATAGAATCATCTTCCAAAACATCTCCTAAATCAATGTCTTTCATATATTTTAAAGTTCCATTTTTTAATTTAATATGTGTACAAGGATGAAAACATTTTCCTAGAGACCTAACCATTTGTCCAGGCGGTCCGTTCCAAGTACTATTCATAGTCTTAATACTTCCATCCATTATATACATGAATGAAACCATAATACCAATAGTTTTGCCAATTAAATCCTTTATTCCAATTGTAATTTTTTGAAATTCAATAATTAAATTTAAAAATACTCCAAAAACAGACTCAATAATAGATGAAAATGATGTTCTAATTTTATTAAACATAGCACGAATATTTTGAATATCTCCCATAAAACCACCTAATGATGTTGTTAATGAACTTGTTATGAAAGTGAGAGGCTGTAATAAATATCCCATATAACTTGATTGCATATTTTGTACACAATAAGTAAAATTTTCTTCAATATCATCTGCTAAAAACATATATGTAGGATTGCATCTATATAATGGCCAATTAGCTTTAATTTCTGTAACTTGATTATAATAAAAAACGCCTGCAATATAAATAGCAAATGCTATATTAACATATACAAAATTAACCCAATTTTTTCCAGATGGCATAACTTATATTATCAATATAAAATTATTAAATGAACTTAAGTTTATTAATAATTTTATTAACGACGATGACGTCTAGTTCTCTTTTTATGTTTCTTCGTTTTGCGACGATATGTTCGTCTTCTTCCGCCACTATAACAGCCCCATGCCCAATCTGGATTACCTCCTTTATATCTTTTTCTTCTATAACCACCTGTTACAGTTGCCTGATTATCATAAGCAGAATTAGAAGCACTCTGCATGTTAATTGATTGTCCTTGTGCTTGTTGTGATACGGGGTCTGTTCCAGGGCCATTTTGTGATGTATATATTGGTTTTAAAACAGGTACATTTACAACACCTCCGCCCCTCTTTCTTCTGCTTCCTGCTGCCATTTGATTTATATTTTGTAATTTTTGATTATTAGCATCATTCATTAATTTAGCTGCCGTAGCTGGACTATTTGCTCCAGGAGGATAAGAAGTAATTGTAGGTTGAATTAATCCAGGTATCGAAGTTTGAGTTGACATATATTATATATTAATATTTTAATTAGTTTAAATAAAATACTTAATATATTAATTATAATTAATGGACGATAAGCAAAGACTACAATTGCAAAATATGATTAAGGCAAATAATGTCGAAGATCAGACTGATTTTATACGTAATTTAAAGCATAGCCAAATTATTAGAAATGAAGTTAATAATATGATTATGATTAAGGCAAAATTTAGAGGCGATGATGCTAAAATTCATGAAGAATGTGTTAATGAATGTAACTTTTTATTTACTTATTATACTGATATTTACAATAAGGTTAGAAAGGATGAAATTGATATTGGTATTTTAAATAAATTTTTGGATGTTTTGAAAAGAATTGAAGATGGGGAATTAGACCAACACGAAGGTTCATTTTTGGTTGGTTCTATTTTAAAGGAGCTCTATGTAGATAGTGCTTTAAAGAAAGCTGAAAAATTAAATACTGATGAGGAAGCAAAACCTGAACCAAAGAAACCTGAAAAGAATGTATCTTATAAACAATTTAAGAAAATGTATAAATAAATTAATATTATAATTAAATCTAATATAATATTAATATGACTACAAGACGAAATAAAGTAAAAAAAAATAGAACCAGAAAAAATAAAACTATATTGAATCCTTCTTTAAAACTTTTAAAGATAGGTTATCCATTATATGCTTCTAAAAAACATGAGGGTGATAAACTTTTAGAATATAAAATGAACGCGGAAAAAAAGGCAAAAGATCATTGTTTATTAGATAATTCTAGCTGGTTTGGCGATTTAAATGTTGCGAAAAGTTATAAAAAAAAGGATACTCAAATTTATAAATGGAAAATTAATAAACCAACTTATTTATTAAACATAAATAAGGAAAATGAGGATTTTATAAATCATTTATTTAATAATTCGAAAATTGATTTAACTCCTACAATAAATTTAACGGAAGAACAATTAAAAAAAATAGATTATGAACACCCATATATTAATATGAATAAAAACGAAAAAGCATTGTATGAATTTAAGTTTGCATTTGGATATATAACATTAAAAGAACAATATGAATTTTTAAAATTAGTAAGTTATTTAATTAAAAATAAATTTATCAAACTTGATACAAGAGATGGTAAAAGTATTTTAAAAAAATTGGATTTTAAAATAAATTATTACAGAATATCTCATTTCCTTTCAAAAAAGGAAAAATATAATAGATTAAGTTTTTATTTATTTGATAAATATGCTATAATGAATTTATGTAAATTAGTTTACAACAAAAGAGATTATAAAATATCTGGAGTGTATCAAAAAAATGATACAAGTTTTTGGTTTCCAGACTTAGTTGTATATAAAATGAATATTCAAGAATATATATTATTCAATCCACATCATAATTTAGTTTATGATAAACTTATTGAATAAATTTTTTTAACAAATTAATAGAATAAACAATAGAATTTTTATCTAAAGTATATTTTTTTATTTTATTGTCTTTAAACTCTGAATAAGCAGACAATAAAATTTCTGGTATTGTATGCCATAATGGAATATAGTCAGCTATTAATGTTCCTAGCAATAAAATTTTATTTCTATATGTAAAAGGGTATCTATAAAAATGGAATAATGAAATATACATAACAGATGTTGAACCAGAAGGTCCACCAATAAAGGGTTTATTAAATTTTGTCATAATTTTTGAATATGGTGTATTTTTTGTGATTTCATATCTCTCTGTTGAATTATAAATACCATATTCAGAATAATTATCATTACCAATAATACTTTTATTACATTTATTTATTTTGATGTAATTGTTTTTTTTGTGTAAAAAATTTGTCAATCTTTCCCTAAAAAAGTTCATATTACCTAAATTTGCTCTATAAATAGTATCAACCGATTTGTCCGCACCATAAATTATATCAAAAATAAAAAAATTATACATATTTCTATCTTTATCATTATTAAGTGAATCATAAATATCTTCTATATCTTTCCATTCAATATTTTTAATTAACATTATATTTTCTAGCTCTTTTATAAATATATTTTGTAATTTCTTATTAAATCTTAAATGATATATTGTATATTGAGGTTCTGCCAAAGTATTTAAACAAGATGTAACTTTATAAAATTTATCTTCAATATACTTAAAAAAATTAATACTATCATTCTTATCAATAAATTCAACAATAGTTTTATATTCACTCTCAGAAAATCCAATTTTTAAAATAGTTTTATTATCAATCTTTTCAATTAGTGATTCTTTAATTATTTTAGACCATAAATTATGTGTATGTTTTTTCCAATATGTTAACATAAAATAAAATATTTTAAACGCAAATTTTTTAATAACATGATTATTTGCTAAAAAACAGGCTAGTCTTTTTTCATTTTCAATATCAGAATAATTTTTATTGTAAACTGATGTTATTAGATTTGGTTTAGTTATTAGCGTAAATATCTTTTTGGTTTTATTATTTTTATTAACTATCTTTTTTGTATTTGTCATTATAATATATAATGATAAAAATAAAATATTTATTATATAATATTTTACCTCCAAAACTTATTCCTGGTCATGAAAAACTTTATTTAAAATAACATAAAAATATATTAATATATTTATGTAATTATGTCAAAGAAAATTAAAACAACTACGACTCTTGTAATAGTGGAATCGCCAGCAAAATGTAAAAAAATAGAACAATATTTGGGGCCAGGATATAAATGTATGGCATCTTATGGTCATATTCGTGAATTGCCTTCTCTCAAAAACATTGATATTGAAAATAATTTTAATCCTACTTATTTGTTGATTGATAACGCAATTAAAAGAAAAAACATAGAAGCTTTAAGAAATGAGATAAAATCAGCGAGAGAAGTTATATTAGCTACAGATGATGATAGAGAAGGTGAAGCAATAGCATGGCATTTATGTGATGTTTTTAAATTGGATGTGAATAAAACGAAACGAATTATTTTTCACGAAATTACTGAATCAGCTCTACAGCAAGCTGTTCAGAATCCAACAACATTAAATTTAAATTTAATTTATGCCCAGCAAGCACGTCAGATCCTTGATGTTTTAGTTGGTTTTAAAATCTCTCCAGTTCTTTGGAAACTAGTTTCGCAGCCAAAAGGAAAAGACAATTCTCTAAGCGCAGGTAGATGCCAGACTCCAGCTTTAAAATTGGTGTATGAAAATCAAAAGGAAATAGATGAATCAACAGAGAAAAAAGTGTATAATACTACAGGTTATTTTACAAATTTAAACTTGCCTTTTGAATTAAATAAACAATTTGAAAATGAAGTTGAGATGATAGGTTTTCTTGATAATAGTATAAGTTTTTTTCATATGTATACATGCTCACAACCAATAAAAGTATTTAAACCTCCACCAGAGCCTTTTACAACTAGTAGATTACAACAAGTCGCAAGTAATGAACTACATTATTCGCCAAAAGAAACAATGCGAATTTGCCAACTGCTATATGAAGGAGGATACATTACATATATGAGAACAGATTCGAAGACATATAGTGCCGAGTTTTTGGATTCCGCGAAAGAATATATTGTAAAGACCTACAATGTTAAGTATATTGGCCAGATACTAGATGGAAAATGTGATGCCAATAATATATTAAAAGAAACAGTTAAAACCCGTGGTAATAAAAAAGAAAATAAATCTAAATTTGCTGATGGCAATGCGAGTCTTCGTCAGGAAGCACATGAAGCGATAAGGCCAACAAACATTTCTCTCCAAAACTTGCCAGAAGAAATGGATTCAAAAGAGAAAAGAATGTATAAACTCATATGGAGTAACACTTTGGAAAGTTGTATGACACCAGCTTCTTTTTATGCTATAACAGCAAATATAACCGCACCATTAAATACAAAATATTCATATACAACTGAATTAATTGACTTTCCTGGTTGGAAAATAGTTGAGAATAAATTCACGCGAGAGAATAAAGATTATCAATATTTGCAAATAATTGCTTCTAATGTAGAAATTCAACATAAAAAGATTAATTCAAAGGTCGCCATTAAAAGTTCAAAGAGTCATTATACCGAAGCTAAATTAGTTCAGCTTCTTGAGGAGAAGGGAATCGGTAGACCATCTACATTTTCATCATTAGTCGATAAAATTCAGGAGAGAGGTTATGTTAAAAAGGAAGATATCAAAGGAAAAGAAATGATTTGTAGAGATTTTGAATTAGAAGCTGGAGAGATTTGTGAAATAGAAAATAAACGAGAGTTTGGGAATGAAAAATCAAAGCTTGTTATTCAACCATTAGGAATAATTGTTATGGAATTTCTTGATAAACATTTCAATAAGTTATTTAATTATGAATATACTAAATTAATGGAAACAGCATTAGATAAAATATCAAAAGGCGAACTAATATGGTTTGAAGTATGTTCTTCATGTAATAAAGAAGTAGATGACTTAATTGAAATTATACGTGATGAAACAAAATTTAAGTTTCAAATAGATGATAATAATACATTTTTAATAGGTAAATATGGTCCAGTAATAAAATGTGTAGAAGAAAAAGATGGTAAGGAAGAGATATCATTTAAATCAGTTAAAAAAGACTTTGATGTGTCAAAACTTAAAAATGGTGACTTAGCATTAGAAGAAATTATACAAGCAAATAAACCACAAAATACACAATATAATTTAGGAAAATATGAAGGAATGGATGTTATATTAAGAAAAGGTAAATTTGGATTATATGTATCTTGGGGTGAAAATTCAAAAACACTTAAAGAGTTAGGTAATCGTCCTATTGAAAATATAACATTTGAGGAAGTGAAAGAAATTTTAGAGAAAGGCACAGGAATGGTTAGAGAGATAAATTCAAATTTATCAATTAGAAAAGGTCCTAAGGGTGATTATATATTTTATAAAAATTCTAAAATGAAAAAACCTTCATTTCATGATATAAAAAGTTTTATAATTGAAACAAATGTAGATTATAAAATATGCGATATATCTATTTTAAAATCTTGGATAACTGAAAAATATAATATAAATTGTTAATTATCTTCCAGGTGAAGGATAAAGTATAGATGTTGAAGTGCGCAATATTTGCGGGGCCATTAAAGTAAATTCAACCATAAAAGAAAAATTAAACACACCAAAATTAACTATACGTCCATTATGATATCTTAATTTAATTTTTAATCGTCTAATTCTCTCTGCTGGAGGGTTATAAATTTTATATGGAACGGAATCTCTATCGAACCATTGTGACAATGGAGTTGTTGGTATAGCTAGTTTAGCAAATGCCGAATTAACTATTCCATTTGTTTGATTTGTTGTTTGCGTAAACTTACTAACATTATAAGGTTGTGTTTCATCTATACAATTTTGTCCTTCAATTTCCATATACATATATGCTTCACCCATCAAATTAACTTTATAATTTGATTCAATCCAATAAACTTTACTACCAATAAAATCAGTATATGGTAATAACCAAAACCCATCATCACCTGGTAGAACATCTCCATAGTAAAATCTAGGAACAGTTATTCCATTAATTTCTTCAAAAGAACTAATATTAGTAAGGGGACTACTGCTAACTGATTTACTATTACATCTAGGTAATCCAAGATAACTTGATAACCCCCAATTTGAATTATCAGGAACATGTGTAAAGTCAGGTAAACACAACCCATCTAATAAAGTATTTTCTATTATATTAATTTCGTTAAGTATAGTAAATTCATCAGCTCTATTTCCAAACCATAATTTTAAACTAACATTATTATATACAATTATAAATCTAGTATATCCGCCTTTTAAATTAAACTCGTTCAATGTATCATTCCATCCTTTTATGCTAAAATAATTGCGAATTCTTTTGCTAACATTATAATTAAATTTATTTGTAAGTTCAATCGACATTTGAACAGGGTTATAAAAGCCTTCTTCAATAACAAAATCATATGGTTCTTGTTGAGTCATGAATAATGCTTCATAAATTCTATAATTGTATTCATCTGTTAATCCAAAAGCAGCTGGGTTGTATGGATTAGTTATTTTGTAGAAAAGTTTGTCGTTGCCATTAGCAGGAGAAAATGTATTATAATTGGCAGGAAATGTCCAATTAATAAGTCTTAATGATGCTACATTTACAAGATCTTCAGGTAATTCTATTTCAAATTCACTTGACCTAGGAAATTTAGTTAAATCTCTGTCTTCTGAATGTATAGAAATATATTTGTTTAATACCATATATTGTTGTGAATTAGGAATCAAAGGATGATTATTATTAATATTATAGTTTTGCATATTCTGTGATTCGATAATTTTATTGTTTTCAACATAACGTCCTGACATTTTATATTATTATAATAATAAATAATTAATGTTTAAATAATTTAAACTAAAATACTTTTATATATTATAAAATGTCGTTATTTAGTCCAATATCAAATTATGGAGGAAGAACCGATGTAGCTTCTAATGTTAAACAATTTGTGTATTCGTCAAATGGAGCATCATGGATTTACAAAAAATTAAATAGTGGTTTAGTAGTTCAAACTCCAGAAGCTCGAAACTTGCCAGTATTAATTAATAATGATTTAATTGTGACGGGTTCAATTTTTAATACATCAGATGAAAGGCTAAAGGAAAATATTTCAAAGATAAATAAAGAAAAAATAGATGATTTATTTACAATAAATCCAATATTATTTAATTATAAAAATGAACCTAGCAAAGATAAACATTTTGGTGTTTTAGCTCAAGATGTAGAAAAAGTATTTCCAGAATTGGTTAAAAATAATAATATTTCTGGATATAAAACAGTTAATTATCAAGAATTGATACCAATAATGTTAGCTAAGATGAAACTGATGCAAGATGAAATAGATGAATTAAAGCAAAATATACAATAATTTTTTATTATAACGTCAGTATATAAATGAAAGATTGGTATTCAGGTATATATAAGGCATGTATATTAGCGTCATTAATAGCATTTATTATAGGTTTTTTTTCTGAATCTAAAACATCTTTAGGAGCATATTTAAGTGGGTATTCAGTATTAACTATAGGTATAATAATGATATTAATAATATTATTCAATAATGTTTTTAGGGTTTATTCAAATGGTTCAACATTACAAATATTATACTCTATTTTAATGACAACAGGACCATTTTTATTAATGCTGACAGTAATAGGATTTATTCTTTACTTATTGGTAAATTACAGAGATAAAATTATAGAAGGAAATATATCTCCTAGTTATAATTCATTTAGTAATATAATTGTAATGCTCTTATTAATTCAGCTTTATTTAGTTTATACAAATATAAGTACAGATAATTTTGAATCAACCGGTAAAATATCAAAAGTCACATCAAGTTTTATTTATTTATTAGGTGTATTAACATTTATATGCTCAATCATATTATCTACAATTCTTAAATATTTTTCAACTGATGGTTTTACAAATATTAGTTAATTTTGATAAATTTATATGTTAGCCCATAATTTTGTAGTGTTTCCCAAATTCCTGATATTTTAAGAATAAATGAAGATGATTGTTTTATTCCAACATCAGAATAAATTTTTATATAACCAGAATTGATTTGTTCATAAATTTTATAAGATGGCGTTTTTTTGGTCTTATATTTTTTTAATATTTCTTCTTCTATTAATTTTAATTTATCAATAATATCTTTATTATTTAAAATATTGAAACTACATTTATATTTATTAAAATATTTTTCACAAACGACATCATATATGTTTACAAATAAATAAACTCCGTTTAACACTACATTTATGTTTGAATATAATATTCTTATGAAATTACCGTCGTTTATTATACTATTTTTTACTGGTTCACAAAAAAATAAGCTCTTATCATCATATTGGTTAATTTGTTTTACTAAAATCATAATTATATTATACATATGTTTTTAAGCATTATATGTATAATAAATATAATTAGTTAAATATAGTAATAAAGGATTCTTTAATATATAAACAATGAAATTTCATGAGACACATTTTGAAGAATATATTTCTGAAAATAATAGAATTAATTTGCACCCAAAACTAGATAAAATATACGAAAAATTTCCAAAATTAATACAAGAATTAAAAAATATAATTTTTTATGGACCTAGTGGCACTGGAAAATATAGTCAAATGTTAAAATCTATAAAAAAATATAGTGTTACTGATTTAAAATATGAGAGAAAAATAAGTATAACATATAATAAAACGCAGTATTTCTTTAAAGTAAGTGATATTCATTATGAAATAGACATGTCGCTACTAGGTTGTAATTCAAAATTATTATGGCATGAAATTTATCAACAAATAATTGATATTATATCAGCTAAAACAGATAAATCTGGCATCATTGTTTGTAAATATTTTCATGAAATACATAGTGAACTATTAGAAAATTTTTATAGTTATATGCAGCAAAATACTTCAATAAGTGTTGATATAAAATTTATTTTATTAACTGAAGAACTCTGTTTTATTCCAGATAATATCCTAAATTGTTGTGAAATAATTAATATACCAAGACCATCAAAAACCTTATATATTAAATGTACTAAAGATAAATTACCAAAAAATTTTAAAACTGAAAATATAACAAATATAAAAAATTTACATTTATACAACGAAGAACTAATGTTTCAGTATCGAATAATTTGTAATAAAATTATTTATAATTTAGTTAATATTAATGATTTACAATATTTAAAATTCAGGGATATTTTGTATGATTTATTTATATATAATTTAGATATATCCGATTGTATATGGTATATTCTCTCTACACTTATTGAAAAAAAAATTATTAAACAAGAACATTTATCAAAAATTTTAATAAACACTTATAGTTTTTTTAAATATTATAATAACAACTATAGACCAATATATCATGTTGAAAATTATTTTCTTAATTTAGCTAAATTAATTCATTCACTCTAAATTATGGTTTCCAAGGCCATCTGTAATTTGACGAAGTTATAATATTTCTATTGTAAAATTTATATCCACCTAAATATCTAGTCATAGGTGCTGGAATAATGTTATTTGTTTGTGCTACAAAATAAAAATTATTATAACTATTGAGAATGCCTCTTCTATAAGTAATAGCGCTTGTATGAATAGCCATTATATATATATAATTAAATATAAATTTAATTAATACGTTTAATACTTAAAGTTTTAAATTAAGTATTTACACAATGGAGTATAAAACAGCATTTGAAATATTAGAGATTGATTTTATTGATATAAAATATAAAGATTTAACGTTAGAATACTTAAAAAAACGTTATAGAAAAATGGCACTTAAGTATCATCCAGATAAAAATGGTAATACTAAAGAATCAAATGATCATTTTAAAAAAATAAATGAAGCTTATAATTATTTACGTGGTGAAATCAAACATTTTGATCCAGAAATAGATAAAGATGAAGAAGAACAAGAAAGTATTTATTTAAATGTATTAAAAAATTTTATTAAGTCAGTAATGGAGGAAAATTATATTGATATAATAGCTAAAATAGTAAATGATATATTAATTAAAGGTAAACAAATTTCACTTAAAATATTCGAAGATTTAGATAAAGATACCGCCTTAAATATTTATATTTTTCTCTCCAGATACAAAACTATATTGTATTTTAGTGATGACTTATTAGAGAATGTCAAGCAAATGGTCATACAAAAATATGACAATGTTGAAATCTATAAATTAAATCCAAGTATAAATGACATATTACATAACAATTTTTATAAGTTATATGTTAAAGAGGAATTATATTTAGTTCCATTATGGCATTATACGTCATATTATGAAACTTCTGAAACTGAAATAATAGTTATATGTGAACCGGAACTACCTGACAACATAAAGATAGATGATAATAATAATTTACTAGTTGATTTAAAATGTGTTTATGGAGATTTACCAGACATGATAATAAATGATAAATCATTAATATTTTATATAGGCAAAGAATCATTTTCAATTCCTACGTCTGAATTATATTTAAAGAAAGAACAATATTATCGTTTGAAAGGTAAAGGATTAGTAAATATAAAACAAAAATTGTATGATTTAACTGATAAATCAGATATTATAGTTAAAATTATCTTTGTGAATTGCGCCGACCAGAAAGAAAAATGATACGAAATTGATAAACAACTTTATCTAAATTTGTGATATAATAAACATAATAAAAACTATATTTATAGGTTTTATTATGATTTGAAAGGTCTAGGTGTAGACGATATATAAAAAATTTATAATATTTTTTATTCGAAATTTATATTTTTATGCATCACTCTTCTTCTTAGAAATAATCTTCTTCTTCTTAACTGGCTCTTCACTTGCTACTTGTGTAGTAGTTTCAACAATCTTTTCTACAACAGGAGCTGCAACAGGAGCTGCAACAGGAACTACAACAGGATCTACAATAGGAGGTTGTGGTAATTCATATTCATCTTCATCATCTGAATCTTGAACTTCAGCAGAAATAGAATTTTCGTGTTGCTCCAATTCAGGCTGTGGTGCTGCCTTTAACATTGCCATATCATTTGGCCTAAGAGTTAAGAAGCAAGTATCATCAGCTATCGCTGATGTCTTAGGCTTTCTTACAATAACTTGCTTTAGGATCCAAGTAATAGATACCTTGGCTGGACTTCCTACAAACCATAATCCGCCACATTGAATTAAAGCTACAATTTGGATAGGTGCTTTACTAGTGCTAGTTAGGAAGTCAAGAGGACCTACACCAGGCTGTGACTTTCCCTTAATATAAAGAGGGTTGTAATCTTCATCAAATACAGAAGTTTGCCAAACCTCCTTCCAACATGGCAACTTGACGGTCAATTGAGGTGGTTGTTCATAATCACGCTCTTCGCCACCCTTATTCTTCTTAGGATACTTCAACATAGGAGTAAATTTTTCATCCATAACATCCATAGACTTGATTTCCTTACCAAACCATTCCTTTGAATAAGTCATAGCATCTTGTTTAATTTTGTGCTCTACAAGTTTCATTTGTTGAAGAAATTTATCAGCATCGGGAGTTGTATATTGTCCCTTAGAAAACTGTAAAGTCATAGTATACTTTCCAGTGCCATTACCATCAAGAGCGTTTACTTCTTGAGCACCCCAAGAACCCATTAATGGAGCGGCAATTGTAAGAGATTCCTTGGCATGCTTATTATATAAATTAACTACCTTACCCCCGGCAGGATTTACCTTAGGAGCACTGTAGCTGAAAATAGATAGATCAATATTAGTTCCGTCAACGATTGCGTTATTAGACATCTTGCTAGTATGATTTATATTATAGCGTTATCTTTAAATCAATTTTTTTTTAAATATAAAATAAAATGAAATTCAGGTCAAGTAAAATATTCAAATCATATATGATAAGAATTATTTATGGAAAAAAAAATTATAAAAAATATGGTTTACATCCTTAAAGAATTAAAATGGCACCTTTTAGAAAAATTATCGGTATAAATTTAGGAATATTTGTTCCATTTTAAATCTTCAAGAGTGTAATTAAGTTTTTATAAGTTTTTATAAGTTTAGAAACATATATCTTTGTAACTTATTAACAAATCAAAATCACATTTATAATTATCAAAAACATATTGGTTCCATAACTCTACAGAATATTTATATAGAAAAGCACTAATTTCTAAAGATGACGAAGTTTGGTCCTCTTGTTTATCTAGAATGGCTAAAAATACATCAATACTCAAATCTGGATTTTTTTCTTTAATTTCTTTCATTACATCAAATATTCTTGTTTTTTTATGTGGTAAATTTGGTAAATTATTCATTCTATTTATAAAGTCTTTATTGTTGAAGAATTCGTTCATGATATCACTCATTTGTATTGTTTATTATTATTATTTAATAATTTTTAATTTCAATTTTTTTTAAATATAAAAAGAAAATCTGGTCAGGTAAGTTATTCAAATCATATATGGTAAAAATTATTTATGGAAAAAAGTTTTCTAGTTTTATGTTTTACATTCTTCAGACATTTCACGCATTAAGAATATTACATAAATAACGTTTAAGGTTATACTTTTATAATATATAATATATAATGACAAGCCATTATAGAAAGATTATTAATGATATTGCAAATAAACGAATAATTAAACGAATGAATAAACGAATGATTAAACGAAAAAAAAAGCGACGAAAAAAAATCTTACAGCAGAGTGAGGGTGTTTTAGAGACTATTTTAGAGGAAGATAATGACTCCGATGAGAATAGAACATCATCACAGCCCATCGTGCTAGACACAGATTATTTAATGTTAATAAATTATGATCGATATTTAGGTTCCTAAATATGTTAAAATGTGTAATTCTTATTTGTATAAATATCAAAAAAGGAAAATAAACAAAAAGGACTGTGGTTTCTTAACATGTGAAATGAAAAAAGGTGTAATAATTTATAATTTCAAGTTTTTTAAATTATAAATCAAAATGTATTCTAGTTTATTTTTAATGCTAACTATATATGGTAAGTATTTTTATTAATTTATATTTATAAAAACAGCTCAAAGATATTTTATAAATATAATATATATATAAATGACTAATATTTTAAAAAAAAATAACAGCTATAAAAGTTTAATAGAAGACTACTTAAATAATATCACTACTAGATGTGAAGAGAAAATGCAAGTAGTTAAAAAAACAACAAAAGTATCAGATGAAAAAATAAGTATTCCAACAATTAACACATAT
>Ga0255212_1000132_pt1 | contig 23399 bp, 20 predicted proteins | sample Miss_Yuk_RepC_8d_FD_188425 | JGI IMG/M metagenome (GOLD analysis project Ga0255212, IMG submission 188425) | Freshwater microbial communities from Mississippi River, Louisiana, United States - Miss_Yuk_RepC_8d | ecosystem: Environmental > Aquatic > Freshwater > River | place: USA: Louisiana...
GAAAACTTGGTAGTTCGATCTCGCCCGCCTTACGGTTAGCCATCGCAGCGTCGAGAATAGGCTTCTTGCGCCAAAGCGTGCTTATGCGCTCATAAATGCCCACCAAACCAGTCGGTGAAAACAGTATGAAAAACACAAAGAGCAATCCGAAGTAAAGTAACCAGTCTTCGGTGACACTTGACAGCACATCACGAAAAATAACGTAGAAAAGAGCTCCAAGTGCTGGCCCCAAGAAGCTACGCATACCGCCAATAACCAGCATTGCCAAGAGTTCACCAGAGAAGACAACAGAAATCGGCTCGGCTGATGTCATACGGTTATTAAACAAAAGCAAGACACCGGCTAAGCCCGTCATACTCGCAGACATCACAAAGGCTATGAGCTTATAGCGATTAGTTTCATAGCCGATGAAGGAGGCTCGCTGCTCATTCTCACGAATCGATAAGAGTACTGAGCCCACAGGCGAACGGTGAAATCGCCATAAAACATAGAGTGTTAAAAAGGCAATAAAGGCAACAAGTGAGTAGAACGGTAGCTTTTGTTCGAGGTCAAAGCCCATCCAGAGTGGTCTTGTGATCCCACCCAATCCGTTTTCGCCACCGGTAACAGCAGTCCAGCGAAAGGCGATCGCGTAGAGCATGGCACAAAGTGCCAGGCTTAAAAGCGAAAAGTAAACACCTCGACGGCGCAGTATTAAAAAGCCAAAAGCGGAACTGATAAGCGCGATGGTCAATACGGCCAAAGCGAGTGGCCACCAAAAACTATCGGGAAACCAGTGCTGTTGGGCAAGTGCTGCGACATATGCGGCAAGCCCAAACCAGGCGCCGTGACCGAAGGACACAAGCCCTGTGAAGCCGACCAATATATTTAATGCCATACAAGCTAGCGCAAAAACAACGACTTCAGTGGCCGAGCTGATCCCAAGGCCAAGTGCTGCCATTAATGAAGGCAGAAGTAAGAGCGCTATAGCGCCTATCCAAAGGGCGGAGCGGCTAATCGGCATGAGTACTTTGCACCCTTTATTCGAAACGCATAATGCGCTCGCCAAACAAACCTCGCGGTCTAAATAAAAGAACCAGCAACATCAGCAAATAGATCACCGCAGTCGAAGCCTGCCCGTACCCCAATGCAACTGTTATGCCCTTCACCATGCCAACTAACAGGGCTGCAAAAATAACGCCCCAAAATGAGCCCAATCCACCGATCACGACGACAACGAAGGCCGGCGTGAGAATCTCCTGGCCCATGGCAGGGTGAATCGAATAGATCGGTGCGAGTAGCACGCCCGCCAGGCCGGCAAGGCCTATGCCAAGCGCGGCAACTGCGGTGAGGTAAGGCTGCAAAGAAATGCCTAGCGCGCCGACCATGTCAGGGTTTTGAACGCCGGCTCGAACGACGCGGCCAAATGCAGTGCGGTTTAAGAGAAACCACAGCGCAGTAACGCAAAGGATGGCGATAATAAGCAGTGCAGAGCGAAACTTTGAATAGATGAAGTCACCGAGAAAGACTTGTCCGCGCAAGCCATCGGGGATGGCAAATGACAGCGGCGCTGCGCCAAAAATCATTCTAAGTGCTTGCTCGCAAACCATTGCAAGGCCGAACGTCAACAGCAGCGACAGAATTGGGTCCGACCGATAAAAACGACGAAAAAAGTATCGCTCTAAAAATATTCCTAATATGGCTACTGCGATCGGAGAGAGAATGAGTGCGCCGCCATAACCCATCTGTGGCGCGATCAAAGTGGTTAAGTAGGCTCCCAGAGCGTAGAAAGCACCGTGAGCGAGGTTAACGATACCGCCAAGCGAGAAAATCAGCGATAGGCCCAGCGCTATCAGCAGGTAATAAACCCCATCCAATAGGCCATTGAGCAATTGCTGCAAGATGATGCTTGACATAATTTGTGAGGGCTTAAGCGTTCTAAGAGAGGGGGCACGATCGTAGACTTACTCGATAGGGCAGTCCTTCGAGGTGCATCCGATCGATTCCCCTCAACCGGTGGCGATCAAGCCGGCATATTGCAGGTGTTTTCCTCTTTGGTGGCCGCAATTACCTCAAGGCTCTCGTTGGCCGCAGGTACGGGATCGCTTGGCTTGTAAATATCCCACTTATTTTTGAGATCTTTCGCCTTTAATGCCTCGACGGCATACATCTCATGCATCAGTTGATGATCGTAGGCGCGGAAATAGCCTTCCCGAGTCTTAAGCAAATCAAACTTGGCACCTTTCTCCCAGTGACCAATGATCTGGGTTGCCTCCGTCGACTTAATGTCGTTCATGGATTTGGCAAGGATGTGCATGCTGATGTAGTCCCCCCAAGCCTGATTTTCGGGTGGTTTTCCGTATTTTTTTGTAAAGGCTTGCACGAATGCTTTGGAACCAGGCGTATTAATTAAGTGATGCCAAACGAGCGGCCAGGTTCCAAAAAAGTTACCCTGGCCTGCGCCCCAGGCAACTGCTGTATCAAAGCCAAAGCCTGCAACGGGAAAGTCGAGTCCAAACTCTGCATACTGCTTTAAAAAGTTAGTAATTTGGACACCAGCGAGATTCGAGATTACGAGGTCAGGCTTGGCCGCACGAATCTTCAACAAGTAAGCGGAAAAGTCTGCTGCATCGGTTGGAACAAGCTCATCGGCTGCAAACTGACCGCCATTGCTCTCCATAAATCGTCTGGCAACTTTGAGTAAGTCATGACCGAAGGCGTAGTCGGCAGTTAAGGAATACCAGCGTTTTCCCTTGACTCGGTTTTGTGCAAGAAGAGAGCGCCCAACGGTCTTAACGTACATCGAGTTTTGACTCTCGACATGAAACATGTATTTGTTACAGTTTGAACCACGTAATGCGTCGGAGTTTGCTCCGGTGTTAATAAAAAGATTTTTGGTTCGTTGTGCGACTTGGGCGATCGTAAGCGCTGAAGCCGACGATATCTCGCCCACAATACAGGCGACTTTATCGCGTTCGATCAAGCGCTCTGCCTTGGTGGATGCGGTTTGCGGGTTTACAGAGTCCTCTTTGACCAATTCAACTTTGCGGCCGAGGATCCCACCTTTAGCGTTGATCTCTTCAATAGCGAGATCGGCGGCTTGAACAGCATATTCTCCGAGTGTTCCAAGAAACCCGGTTCTTGGCGTTAAATGGCCAATTTTGATGACGTTGGATTGCCCACGGCTAATAAAGGGAAAGCCAGCGAGCCCTCCTGCTGCCATAGCAGCGCCGCCCTTAAGAACCTGGCGACGTGAACCTGCATCCGTAACGTGTTGGCTTGGCTTTACACCGAAGCTCGTTTCATGTTTGTTTCCCATTTCATCTTCATCACCTTGCTGTATCGTGCTCTTGTTATCCATCGCTTCCTCCTTGTGTGCGAAATGTCGCAGTGCTGCAGCTAAGCACAGCTGCGAAGCACTGTCTAGTCGACAGGTTCGGAAAGATGAGTTTCGGTTGATTTCAGAAAAACGCCGGGATGCAAAATCACCAGCAAATTTTGGTACAAACTTTCGGTTTGCGTGCGTTGGTGCCGAATTCGATCTGCGAGCGTTCGTGGCGCGTTACAGTGAAGTACTTTGAATGAGGGACAAACATCGATGACAATTTACCGGGGGCTATCGTCAACTTGTCGATGAAGCACTCAAGGAAGTCACCACGTGCAGCGTCGAGAGCACCAAGCATCAATGATTAAGCGCATAAACGAGAGTGCGCAACTAAGGCGGAGCGGCATGCTAAGGATTAATGCTGAGCGATTAATAAGGGGCTTGCTAGATTTGCGAGCTTTTGGTTCACAGTCTTCTGGGGTGGTCAGGCCAGCTTTCAGTCAAGCCGATATGCAAGCGCGGTACTGGCTGCGCGAGCAGTTTGAGCAGGCGGGCTTGATCAGTAGAATCGACGGCGTCGGGAATGTGCTTGGTTTTTCGCCACATCCTGGAAAGGCCTTGCTCATTGGTTCTCACGCTGATTCGCAGCCTACAGGCGGGTGGCTTGATGGCGCTATGGGGGTTATTTATGCGCTTGAGATAGCGAGAAGTTTGGCCGAATCAGATAGCTATCGACATCTTCCTGTTGATATCGTTGCGCTGCAAGATGAGGAATCGCGCTTCGTTGGTTGTCTTGGAGCGAAGTCGCTAACGGGCGTTTTGGATGATCATATTGCGCAGCTTGCAACCGATAAAGATGGCATTCGGCTCGTGGATGCACTTGAAGATGCAGGCCTTTCCGAGGTTCCACGCGAGCGCCTGGACCACAAGCGCTATATCGGATTTCTTGAGGCGCATATTGAGCAAGGCCCAACCCTCGAGGTCAATTCAAAGCGTATCGGCATCGTGACAGAGATCGTCGGCGTTCGAGGTTTTAGGGCTGTTTTCCGAGGACAGCAAAATCATGCTGGCACCACGATGATGGCCTTAAGACGGGATGCATCGACTGCGCTTTATGCGTTTGCAAACAGGATTAACCAGGTTTTTGCTGCTCATACCGCCGAGCGAAGTGTTTGGACAATGGGTAGGGCTAAGCTTGTGCCCAACGCGACTTCGATCATCCCTGGTTATGCAGAACTTGATTTACAGTTTCGCGATGCAAGTGAATCACAATTAGAGCGATTCACAGCGCTAGCTTATGAGACTGCTGAGGAGATTGCCAAGTCTTCACTTGTAGGCGTCGAGCTCATCGAAGCGCGTAGTCCTGTCGCACCGAGCAAGATGAGCGAATCCCTTTACGCCTATTTAGAACGGTCCGCGCAACAACATGCGCCGAATGCGTGGATACATATGCCAAGTGGCGCGTTCCACGATGCAGGTGTGATGGCTGATTTCATGCCTAGCGCTATGCTTTTTATACCGTCGATCGGTGGTATAAGCCACGACTTTGCTGAGGATAGTCACCGTGACGATTTAATCCTTGGTTGTCAGGTCATGGCAACAGCCGTCGTGGATTTACTTGCATCGCGCGAAGGCATGCTTGAATCGTGAAACCATGATTGATTAACATAATGACTGTTATAACATTAATGTCCTAACGGAGACCGTACGATGAAAAAAGTGATTCAACCCATTGCCCTCAGAAGAAGGGTACTTGCAAATGCGCTTCAGACTGGTTTGCTCCTAGGCGCTGCGGCTATGACTGGGGCAGCTCTCAGTCTAAGGCCTGCAGCTGCACAATCAGGGCCCTTAGCTGGCTATCCAAGCAAGCCTATTAACTTAATCGTGCCGTGGCCGCCCGGTGGATCGACCGATCGACATCTTCGCAAGTTTGCAGAGATCGCAAGCAAATACTTGGGTCAGAGCATCATTATTGAGAACAAGCCCGGCGCTGGTGGCATGCTTGGCCCATCGACCATGGCGGCAGCAGCTAAAGCCGATGGCTATACACTCGCCCAACTTCCGATGAGCGCTTTTCGAATCCCGCATATGCAAACCGTGTCCTGGGATCCAATCCGCGACTTTACTTATATTATTGGCCTAACAGGCTACACCTTCGGCATAACCGTTCGGGCGGATTCAAAATTTAAAACAATTCAAGAAATCGTTGAGTTTGCGAAAGCGAACCCTGAAAAACTATCGGTGGGCAATACCGGCACTGGCACTACCCCACATCTTGTTATCGAAGAGCTTGGCATGCGAACGGGTGCAAAGTTTCTTCATGTTCCTTTTAAAGGGAATTCAGAAAATACCCTTGCGCTACTTGGTGGTCATACCGATGCCTTATCCGATGCAACGGGTTGGGGCCCCAATGTTGATGCAGGCAAGATGCGATTGCTGATGACTTTTGGTGAGCGGCGGACAAAGCGCTGGGCATATGCACCCACAGCGAAAGAATTGGGCTATGGCATTGTTTCAAATTCGCCTTATGGCATCGTTGCACCCAAAGGCCTTGACCCACGCATTCAGAAGCATTTACACGATGCTTTTAGAAAGGCACTTGATGATCCTGAGCATCTGAAAATGCTCGACACACTTGATCAGGAGTATTGGTATAAGAGTAGCGACGATTACCTGGCTTGGGCCAAACAAACGCTCGAGTCTGAGCGAAAGCTCATTGATGCCCTTGGATTGTTAAAAAAGCCTTAGTTCTAAAGTTTAGTCTCCGCTTATGAGACAAACTGCTTGCCATCTTTCAAAAATTGCATCAAGATGTGACTCGCATCGGGAGAGTTCGCAAATACGACGCCGAAGGAGCAACCGCCCCGGAATCTCTCAGGCAAATGGACCGATGCGATATTCACACTCTGAAGAGCGGGCCGCAACAGCGTGCCCCACCGAAGGAGCAAGCCTGAACTGGGGTCAGTGCAGGCGAAACTCTCAGGTCTAGGACAGAGGGGGCCAAACAAGCGAATGCTTGTGGCTTTCTTTTCTTGGAGTGAATATGTCGAAGCATGTGATCATCGTTGGCGGTGGTATTACCGGTATTACTGCTGCCTATCAGCTGATTAAACAAGGCTTTAAGGTCAGCGTTGTAGAACGTCATCGCTATCCCGCCATGGAAACAAGCTATGCAAATGGCGGTCAATTATCTGCCTCAAACGCTGAGGTGTGGACCCATCCTAGCACCATGCTGAAGGCACTCAAGTGGCTATTCAGGGCTGACGCGCCCTTGCTTGTTAGTGCCAAGCCAAGCTGGCATAAATTGAGTTGGTTTTTCGAATTTATGTCAAACATTCCGAAGTACGAAACTAATACGATTGCGACGGCAAGTTTGGCCATTGCTGCACGTGAGCATTTGTTTGCATGGGCAAGGGAAGAGGGCATCGAATTCGATCTCAAGCAGCAGGGAATTTTGCATATTTATCGCGACAAAAAGAGTTTTGACCACGCCGCTGCTGTGAACAAGCTACTTGCCAAGGGTGGCCTCGACCGAAGAGCGGTAAGTCCTTCTGAAATGACGGCGATCGAGCCAAACTTGTCAGGTTCTTTTTACGGTGGTTTTTATACCGAAAGCGATAGCACGGGCGACATCCATCGATTTACGAATGGCCTTGCCAAAGCTGCAGAAGCACGTGGCGCAAGCGTGCTTACCGGCGCTGCTGTCACCGATCTGGGTTCAGATGGCCAGCATGCATGGGTCGAGTTAAACAAAAGCGATCGGATCGAGGGTGATGCAATGGTTATTTGTGCAGGCGTTGAAAGCAGGCGATTGGCTTCAAAGCTTGGTGATCGGATCAACATCTATCCAGTCAAAGGCTATTCGATCACTGTTCAGCTCGACGACGACAAAAGCAAGGCTGCTGCACCCCAGGTTAGTCTTCTCGATGACGAGACGAAACTGGTCAGCAGTCGATTAGGCGAAGGGCGCTTCCGTGTGGCTGGGACCGCCGAATTCAACGGTTTTGATCGAAATATTCGCGCTGACCGAATCGAACCACTTGTTTCCTGGGTCAAGTCATGCTTTCCTGGTGTGAGCACACGACAGGTGATTCCCTGGGCAGGTTTGCGCCCAATGATGCCCGACATGATGCCGCGCGTCTGCCAAGGATCAAAACCTAATATTTTCTATAACACAGGCCATGGGCATTTAGGGTGGACCCTGGGTGCAATCACTGCTGTGAAGCTCTCCGAACTCGTATCGCTTTGGCAAAAACAAACTGCAACGGCCTCTTCTCGACGCTTGCTAACAAAGCCAGCACAAATTGCTTCGGCGAGGATTAATTCTTAGGCGATGTAGGTACTAGGATTTCTTTTGTATTAGGATTTCTTTTTCGCAACCGCTGCTTTGAAGGCGGTACCCGCTGTAAAGCGCGGAACCGTCGTCGCTGCGATCTTGATGGCAACACCCGTGGATGGATTTCGCCCTGTGCGAGCAGGGCGCTTTACGGCTTTAAACGAACCAAAGCCAGTAATTTGGACGTCCTGCTTTTTAGCGACCGTCTTTACGATATTGCTCAGGATCGCTTCGAGGGCGCGCCCTGCTGCGGCTTTGCTGAGGTCGGCTTCTTGCGCAATGATCTCGATAAGTTCGCCCTTATTCACCCGTATTCTCCTTGGATCCTTGGTGTTATCGGTAAGCGCATGATTTTCTCACAGCTTCCTTGTAAGTAAAAACCGCGCAAAGCTTTGACGAGCCCGAACCATACGTCAAATTGCAGGGTTAGTACGAATGTTACCGTAAGGCCTTGACCTGGGGCGTGAATCGTCGCATTATGCTGCATTGCAACATACATGGCATATCGTCGGACGCTTCGATGTCAAACCTTGGAAGGCTAACACTTGCCGCTCTAGGCGTTGTGTATGGCGATATCGGCACAAGTGTGCTTTACGCCATGAAAGAAATCTTCGCTTCAGGTCATGTACCGCTGACTTCCGACAACATTTTTGGCGTGTTGTCCATGCTTGTGTGGACCTTGACCCTGATTGTTTCACTTAAGTACGTTAGCCTGGTGTTGAAGGCTGACAATCGCGGCGAGGGTGGCTTGGTTGCCATGCTTGCACTTGCAAGTGAGTCAGTCGGCGACAGGCCTGGTTTGAAACAATTCTTATTTTTTATCGGTATTTTTGGTACCTGCCTCTTTTACGGCGATGGAGTCATCACGCCAGCAATCTCAGTCTTGTCGGCTGTTGAAGGTTTGGCATTGATTTCCCCAACGCTAACGCAGGCGGTCGTGCCCACCACCTTGCTGATTTTGCTCATTTTGTTTTCACTTCAACGCCGGGGTACCGACGGAATTGGTCGATTCTTCGGACCAATCACACTCATTTGGTTTGTAAGCATTGCGTCGCTTGGAGCTTTGCAGATTGCTGGCAAGCCGGAAATTCTGCTCGCGATCAGCCCACTCTATGCGCTGCGATTCATCATGGACCAACCGGTCGTCAGCTTTGTGTTACTTGGCGCAGTGGTGTTGTGTGTCACTGGCGGCGAGGCACTGTATGCGGACATGGGACACTTTGGGCCAAGGCCGATTCGGATCGCTTGGTTCGCACTCGTAATGCCTTCGTTGCTTCTGAATTACTTTGGACAAGGAGCCGTCCTGCTCGGTGACCCAAGTGCGGTTAAAAATCCATTTTTCGCACTCGCACCATCATGGCTTCTGCTGCCGCTAGTAGTCTTGGCAACTTTAGCCACCGTCATTGCCTCACAGGCGCTGATTTCGGGAGCCTTTAGTGTGACCAAACAGGTCATACAGCTTGGCTATTTGCCGCGCATGCAAATCATCCACACGAGTGAAAAAGACGGTGGCCAAATTTACGTGCCTTTCGTCAATTGGGGCTTGTTTTGCGCTATCGTCTTGGCAGTTGGCCTCTTTAAATCCTCATCGAACTTAGCTGCAGCTTACGGTATAGCAGTTACGCTCGATATGTTAATCACAACCATCCTGACATTTTTTGTGATCCGCTATGCTTGGAACTATCCATGGCTAGTCTGTGTTACCGCGACAAGCTTCTTTTTCGTGATTGACGCTTTGTTTTTCGCCTCTAATTTGCTCAAATTTTTAGAAGGCGGATGGTTTCCCTTGGCGATTGGTGCAATCATCTATTTGCTCATGCGTACTTGGTACGACGGTCGGCGTTTGCTCAATGAGGCCCTGAAAGTTCAATCGATCAGGCTTGAACCGTTCTTAACATCGATTCATAACAATCCACCTGCCAGGGTCGAAGGCGTTGCAGTCTTCTTAACTAGCCAAATGGGTGTGGTGCCCAATGCTTTTTTACATAATTTAAAGCATAACAAGGTGCTGCATCGATACAATCTGTTCGTCACGGTACGTAATTTGGAATTGCCGGTGATCGATGACGCCTCCCGTTTGCAAATTCGTAGACTGGGTAATGATGCCTGGGAGGTACTGGTCGATTACGGGTTCAATAACGATCATAATCTACCTTTGGCACTCGAAGCCATGATTTCAAATGGCGTCCCTATGGACCCGATGGCAACGAGTTACTTTTTATCTCGTGACATCGTGATACCGACGACCGGCGGTGCTATGGCTCAATGGCGTGAAAAAGTCTTTGCACAAATGCACCTGAATGCCAGCGGTGCGGCAGATTTTCTCAAATTGCCGATGGGCTCGGTGGTTGAGCTTGGCAGCAAAGTAGAAATTTAAGGGGGAAAAAAACCACTAATTGTTGATATCGTCACGCAGTGATTGCCAGATCCTGCGTTCAAAAGCCGTCGTGCGATCAGGATCGTCGACAAGTTTGTCCATGGTTGGCTTATCAACCATAAGCGCAATCTGGCGCATCTGACCGACGAGCTCGCGATAGCGCTCTATGGCTATATCAGGCCTTTCAACAAGCTTGGTGATCGTTAATCCAGTATGGTCATCTTTGAGTTCACGCTCACGCCTGGCCTTATCAATTAAACGATTCACTTCATCGCGGCTCAAATGTAAGCGCTTGGCCTCGCGGTCGATGGTCTCTTGCTCATCGGTCGAGATATGTCCGTCGGCCATCATGGCATAAAGTTCATTGGCAAGCGTCTCCCGCTCAATACGAAGTTGGTCGCTAAAGGCAGATGACAACAGCGCTGCAGGGATTGCGAAGATACCAATGCCAAGCAAGGCCAACACGATTGTCATAATTCTGCCAACGGGTGTAACCGGCGAAATATCTCCATATCCAACTGACGCCAATGTGATCACAGCCCAATAAATCGAGGCCGGTATGTTTTCAAATTTATCGGGTTGCGCTTCATGTTCGAAAAGGTAACCAAGACTGGCAGTGAGCACCACGAGTAGCAACATAATGAAGGTTGCTGCGGCCATTACCGGCCATTCGCGTCTGACAACAATCACCAAAGTCGACGTTGCACCTGTGTATTTAGTGAGTTTGAGTAGTCGCAGTAAGCGGAAGACTCGCAAGAATCGGAGATCGAAAAGATGATGCAGAAATGCCTCTAAAAAGAACGGCAGAACTGCTAATAAATCAACAAGCGCATTACCGGTCTTGGCATAGCGGAGTCGACCAGCCACTGGATGGCGAAACCCTTTACTTTCAACGACCGAATAGACGCGCATGAGGTATTCAAGCGTAAAAACGCCAACGGCAATCGTATCGAGAATGATGAATTCAAGATTTAGTACGTAATGAATCGATGCGACCGACTCAAGAACCACCGCAGTAACCGATACAACAACCCACACCATAATGAAGGTGTCAAAGTACTCATGGAGGCGGCCGCCAAATTCGCCCGGCCAAACAAGTGCGTGAACCTTCTGCCTGAAAGTTCGACCTTGATTTAATGCCTGAAATTCTTTAACAGCAGGTATGAGCACCCGGAATAGTTTTAAAATTCGGAGCAGTCGAAGCGCTCGCAGCATCCGCAAATCGATATTGACGAATGCAGCCAAATAAAACGGCAAAATCGCTGCGAGATCGATCAGCGCAAAAGGGCTCGACACATAGCTGAGACGAGGATTCGTTTGTTTTGAGAATTCTGAATCTTCTGGCGCCAAATAAAAGCGCACAAGGTACTCGATGGTGAAGATCGCAACTGAAGCGATATCAAACCAGTGGAACCATTCTTTATAAGGCCCATAAATTGCAGGAACATGCTCAAAAACCAGTGCAGCAAGATTAGCAACAATCAAAAGTGCGATGAAGCGATCAACGGCAGCCTGGTGATTGCCGTCGGTTTCAGGATCGAGTAGCCATCGATACATCCAACGTCTTAGTGGAACGGTACCCCAGTCGGGCGGCGCGTGGTGCTTGTGATGAGAAGCGCTTTGCTCTCCCTGACTCACAGCTTTACCTCAGCCACTTTAAGCGCATAGGCACCCTTATCGCAGACCATGATGCGAAGTGGCAGATCCTTCGATAGCTTTTCGCCTGATTCCATAGGTCCAAAGCTAATCGCGGGTGGTGCTCCCGGAGGGGCGGGCGTTCCTTTTTCGATGACGACCAAGCCTCGGGTATTGAGATCACTTCGATCGCACTTTTGCCCAATGACAGCCTGATTTGAATCAAAGGGATTCTTAACCGACTTTAGTGGGCCTTGCGCACTTAAAAGTGCCGCCTGACATCCCTCCCAAGTATTCTCACCGTCGTCACGACAGGCTTCTAATTGGCTTTGCTGACCTTTGGCGGATAAGGTATCAAGTTGATCGAACCAGTCCTTAAGCATCGCTGCATTCGCCTTCGCAGCCTCAGTTTTTAAGCCCTCACGATAAGCGAGGTGTCCAATGAGGGCAACGCCAACGAGCGCAGTAAGTAAGAACAGCAAAAACAGCGCGTCGACTGAAGTAAAAAGCTTTGTGCGGTCTTGTTGCAAGATAGCTCCTTGCAGAGCCAAAGGGGCTCCGGATTCCGCACTGACAGTGTTTTCCCTTGAGCATACGTACTTGTCGACTGATCCGCACATCAGCGCACGGTCTAGCCATTTAAACGTTATGGACCTTCAAGATTGAAGGCGAACGTAAGCTCGTGCCGGATGATCGCCTATTGGCAGCCGAGTGGCAAGCCCCCTAAAGTACGGGGGGCGACGTGTTTACACGTATCACCACGAGCACTTGTGGTGGGTACGGAGATCGCTTTGATTAGCTGCTTCGTTGCTGCTTTGGTCGGTCACCACGCAAAACGAGCCTTAGTAGCTCGGCCAAGCTCTTTACGTCAAACTTGGCCATGATTCGTGCTTTATGGACCTCAACGGTCCGGGGACTGATGCCTAGCACCTCGCCGATCTCCCGGTGATTAAGTCCCTTTGCCACCGCTTCCAAGACTTCTCGTTCCCGAGGTGTTAGGGCATCGTGCAGCTGCTCGTTTGCCTGTGACTGGTTGTTTTGATCGAGACGAGAAAAAGAGCGCTCTAGTGCCGCGAGTAAGTGCTTGATGACAACTGGCTTCTCTAAAAAGTCAGCCGCCTGATTCAAAAATGCTTGCCTCATGACATGGGTATCTGCAAACGCCGATAGGAAAATCACCTCGTATCGGATCGGCAAGCTTGCGAGTCGCTCTTGCAAATCAAGACCAGAGATCCCGCTCATACGAAGATCAAGAATTAGGCAGCAGGGACGCGAAGGTGGCATCTTCAGAAAATGCTCTGCACTATCGAAAACGCGGCAATCAAAACCTTTTAAACCAAGCATGAGGGCAAGCGAGTCCCTAACAGCTGGGTCATCGTCAACGATGCAGACCAGGCGCGCGGGTGCTGCCGAGGTGTTCGTCACTTCGGTGATCCTCCAAGTAGAGCTTGATAACAAAGCACTTTTCAGGCGTGCTTTCGTAGTCAAGTGTACCGCCGTTATTTTCGATCAGTGAGCGACTGATTGATAAGCCTAAGCCCAAACCGTCCTTTTTCCCACTCACGAAGGGCCGGAAAAGCGGGTCTACCTCGTCGATCTCAAGTCTTGGACCTTCGTCAATGACGCGAATCTCTAGCAAGGTCTGGCTACTCCTCAAAACCCGTACCTCAACACTTTGGGTTCTCGAGGAGGCCTGGATCGCGTTCTTGACCAGGTTTGTGATTGCAGTGCCCACCTGAACTTCATCAACATAGATCTTCGGGATCGTGCCCACACTACTGCATTGCAGGCTTACCTCGCTTGTGCGAGCGATGACCTCGAGCCGCTTAAGGCTATCCAAACAGAGCTGAATGGGGTCAACCTCACGAATCGATGCCGCGCCTGAGGTAAAGAAAGTTCTAAGACTTCGAACAATTCCGGAAGCACGCTGTGTCTCATCAGCGATCAGTCCCAGGGTACGTTCGAGTTGTAAGCCACTGTTAAAAACTAATTGTTTTGTATGGTCGCTGCCACCTACAGGGTCTGCCTGAAGGACTTCATCGGTCTGCCGATGACGCTCAAGGCGAATCTGTTCTGCCTGAAGCATCGCAGATTCGGCGTAGGCGTTGAGCGCATTTAGCGGTTGATGCAACTCATGCGCAAGCGAGCCAGCGAGCTCGCCAGCAGCGGCAAGCTGGAGGCTATCTTGGAGTCGTTCCTGGGTGCGTACACGTTCGTCAACAAGTGTCCCGATGATGAGCCCGGTCAAATGAAGCGTTAGCATCATGATTTGCAGCTCAAGGAGCAGCTCAGGTGAGCCGCCACTTTGTGCGCTGCTAATGACCAATGGGATTTGGATCAAATTAGAGGTCATCGCTGCCCCCGAGAGCGAGTGCGCTGCGGCCATCAATCCCATCGCGAAAAACAAGGGGAAAAAATATCTAACCCGAAGATCATCAGGCAACATCAATATGGCAGCTAAGCAGATACCAAGCAGGGCCGCCAGGACCCAAAAGCTTGGCGACTGAAACATGACTAGAATTTGTCCTCGGGTCGTTCGCTGCACCAAGAGAAAACCAAGCGGTAGCAATACCAACATGCCAAGAAGATCACCGACAAAAAACCTAAAGAGTGCATTGCTGTATTCGCCTGGGCGCAAAGGTCCAAGTAAGGTTTGCAAGCTAACGTAGGCAAGCGCCGTGCATAGTGCGCCAGCGAGCAAGATCAAACAAAGCATCGCAACAGCTCTTCTTGAAGCGAGCCGCGGAACCCCTCGATAAGCGGCTCTAAGACTGAGCGAAATTAATGTGTAGCAAGCGACCAGTAAGAGATTGCCCAGCCAAACGGATGCCGCACTTAGGTCTGAATGCCGCACGAGCACATCGCTACAGCATAGGCTTAGGTAAACCCAAATGAACCAACGATGGCCCATGACGGAGAGAAACAGCACTTGGAGCGCCGCTGGTGGGTTCCAAGGCGTAATATTTAGATCGCCAATGGGATGGATGTAGCTCATCCTGTCGACTAAGACATAAGTCAAGCTGAAAATAAGACCTAGGATCACCGTACGGAATTGCCCGCCGATTGCCTGTTTCGCTGAGGACTTGACCGATTCGAGGTTAAACATGACAAAACGTAGGAGACTAGCTGAGCTCCATAGTCTCATCATTTACCGACCAAAAAAAATCTCCCCGAAGGGAGATATTAAATTGGGAAGTTCACCGTCAGTGAACGCCTCATTATCAACGGAAATGAAAGTTTTTGTCAGTAAACAAAAGTAAGGGGTATTACTTATGGCTGCTTTTGCCAAACCATGAGGCATAGAGGACCGGCAAGACGATTAAGGTCAACAGGGTTGCACTGACAAGGCCGCCAATCACAACCAATGCAAGCGGTCTTTGAGTCTCCGCCCCGATATCTCTGCTGAGTGCCATCGGCAACAGACCCAATGCGGCAAGCATGGCTGTCATTAAGACGGTTCGTAAACGCTGCATTGCGCCAGCCTTTATCGCAGCGAGCAAGGCCAAACCCTGGTCTTCAAGTTGTTGAAACACTGACAACATCACTACGCCGTTCAACACAGCCTGCCCAGACAGCGCTATAAAACCGATGGCTGCCGACACTGACAATGGGATGTGAAAAATCCACAGTGCTACGAAACCACCAATCAGCGCAAGCGGTACATTGACCAGAATTAACAATGCCTTTTTTAGTGAAGAGAAGGCGTCGAAAAGAAGTACAAAAATCAAAAGTAGTGACAAGGGCACAACCAAAGCGAGCCGCTTCATCGCTCGTTCTTGATTTTCAAACTCACCGGACCAGTTGACCTGATAATTTGCGGGAATATTTACATGATTTTTTACTAGTTTTTGCATATCTGCAACGACCGACCCCATATCCCGGCCACGGATGAAGATGCCAATCGCCATGGTTCGGCGACCGGCTTCTCGTGCAATGTTCATCGCACCACTAACCTCTTCGATTTGGCTGACCCGTCCAAGGCTGATATAACCCCCATCGGGTCGCGGAATAGGAATATCGGCAAGCTCGGCAAGCGTACGTTGATGGGCAGCAAGTCGGATGACCACATCGAATCGTCGCTCGCCTTCCCACAGTTGCGTCACAGGCTTGCCTGCCAGGGCTGCTTCGATGACATCTTGGATGTCCCCAACATTAAGACCATAGCGTGCTGCTTCTTCCCGCTTGATACGAATTAGCAGCTGGGGAACATCACCCTGACGGTCGATTTCAGCGCGTTGAACGCCTCGAACCTGGCGTATCTGCGCCTCAATGGCTTCTGTCACTTCCTTAAGAATTTTCAGATCCTCACCAGAGACTTTCACGACGATTTGCCCATCAATTTGCGATATTGATTCAAGAACGTTGTCGCGAATAGGCATCGAAAAGGTAGGCTCCATACCAGGGAGGGCCGACACGGCTCTTTCCATTTCTAAGATCAGTTGATCGCGACTTAAACCTTTGCGCCAGCTCTCGGGCGGCTTTAAGTCGACGAAAACCTCCGCCATGCTAATCGTTTTTGGATCGGTTCCATCTTCAGGTTGTCCCGCCTTTGACACGGTTGTACGAACTTCTGGGATCAATAGCAGCGTGCTTCGCACTTCCTGGAGAATTCTTGTCGCTTCGGAATTTGAAACGCTTGACGGTAATCGTAGATTCACCCAAATCGTCCCTTCGTTCAGCTCTGGTAAAAACTCGGTGCCCAATCGGGTGGCTACTAGACAGGAACCTACGAAAGCGGCTAGTGCCAGCCCGACGACAATTTTTCGTTGGTGGAGTGCCCAATCGAGCACAGGGCTGTAAAGTGCTTTACACTGCTTGACCAGTTTGTTGTCATCGTGCGGTAGGCCACGTCTGAGCATCCAGTGAGCAAGCAGTGGAACCAGCGTGAGCGATATCATGAGCGCACCGATGAGCGCTGCCGTCACCGATAAGGCCATGGGCTGGAAGATCCGGCCTTCATGCCTTTGCAAGGCAAAAATTGGAATGTGCGCAGCGATAATAATTAGCATGGAAAAAAGGGTTGGCCTGCCTACTTCATGAGTAGCCTTTGCGATTGCCTCGCGGCGTTCCTCCTCGCTCATGTTCTCACCTCGCATCGCCAGCCGGTGCATGATATTTTCGATCACAATGACCGCTCCGTCGACGATAATCCCGAAATCCATTGCGCCAAGGCTCAGCAGATTGGCGGGCACGCCCATGATTTTTAAGCCGAGAAAGGTGGCTAGCAGAGCAAGCGGAATCACGACCACAACGGCTAGGCTTGCACGAACATTGGATAGGAAAATATAAAGAACCAAAGAGACGAGTAGGGCGCCTTCAAGAAGATTTCGAAAAACCGTCTTGAGTGTTTTGTCCATCAACCACGTGCGATCGTAGAATGGCTCGATCTGTACCCCTTTAGGCAGGCCTCGCTCGTTGATCTCTGCGATTTTTTGCTTAACCGATGCGAGTACAACACTCGGGTTCTCACCGCGGCGCATAATTATTACACCTGTAACGATATCATCATCATAATCCTGCCCAACGGTTCCAAGTCTTGGTAGCGCGCCGACATGAATCTCAGCTAAGTCACGTATCAGGATTGGTGTGCCTCCGGGGCGGGTTGCAACAACAATCTGACCGATTTCCTCTGCGGAACTTAGTAACCCTATGCCTCGGATCGCATATTGCTGCGTACCTTGTGCAACATAACTTCCGCCAGCATTTGAATTCCCGCGCGCAAGTGCCTCTTGAAGATTCTGATAAGTTAGGCGGTGTGCTCTAAGTTTTTCAGTATCGGGTCTAAGCTCGTACTGCTTGATGAAACCGCCCATGGACACCACGTCGGCAACCCCTGGAACTTGCCTGAGACTGCGCTCGACAGTCCAATCCTGAAGCGTTCTTAAGTCCGTCGTTGAACGTCCGTCACCCCGTAATCGATAACGCATAATTTCGCCCACTGGCGTGGCGATCGGGGCCATGCGAATCTCAACCCCATCTGGTAGCGGTAGGCCTCGCAATCGTTCGGCGACTTGTTGACGTGAGGTATGAATTTCAGCATCGTCATCATAAGTAATGACGGTGAACGAGAGGCCGAACTGGGTGTGCGAAAAGATCCTTACTGCGTGGGGTAAACCTGAGAGTGCAACCTCAATTTGGAGAGTAACCTGCTTCTCAACTTCTTCGGCTGCGCGACCAGGATAAAGTGCAATTACAGTGACTTGACTGTCCGTGACATCTGGAAAAGCTTCGACCGAAAGATTTTTAAAGGCGATAGATCCAGCAAACACGAATAGCAAGATGCCGAGCATGATAAAAACTGGCTCACGCAGTGCATAGTCAACCAGCCTTCTCATGGCTTGGCCTTCATCGGGTTTACTTGTGCGCTGTCCTCGGCAAATTTGATTTCCCTCAGCAAAAGCAGCGCGTTTTGCGTGACGACTTGCTCGCCATCTTTCAGTCCTGTTCGAATCAGTATTCGATCCGTACCAAGTTCTGCAACCTCCACTTCGCGTAGCTCGAAACTGGCGGCATTCACGGCAACAAATACAGCGTGTTGCCTTCCGCGCAAAAACACCGCAGCCGAAGGAACCTCTAGCAGACCTTTGCTTTGTTTTTGGTAGACCGCCTTAGCCAGCATGTCGCTTTTAAGCGATCGGTCGAGGTTGCTAACAATCGCGCGAAGCTTGATGCTTCTCGTAACTGGATCGATTTGTTCGCCAACAACCGACAGTCTTGCCGGATAAACCCGATCACCAAGTGCGCTAACTTTGACGTCAATGGCGCTGCCGGGACTCAAACTTGCAAGGTCGCGTTCTTGTGCGTCAATTTGCAACCACAAACTTGTTGGATCAGAGATGACAAAGAGCGGCGGTTGATTTAAATCGGTGCGCAACTCTTGGCTCGGATTGATGTTACGTTCAACCACAACGCCATTCAGTGCAGAGCGAAGAGTAAGTTCAAGATTGATTGTGGAAGGCGTGCCATAAATGTTTATACGATTCTGTGCAAGAGTGAATGCAGCCTCGTTTCGCTTGAGCTCAGCGTTTGACTGATCGAGTTCCTTGCGCGCAATGACCCCAATATCAAAGAGCTTCAGTTGTCTTTCATTGGTTTGTCTTGCAAGGCTTAGGTCGGCTTGAGCGCGCTGTGCTTCGGACTGTACGGCGCCAAACTCGGGTGACACCAGTTTAGCAAGCACCTGTCCGGCGCTGACATATTGGCCAAGGTCGACGCTAATAACACCGACTCTCCCAGAAAATGGGCTATAAACCCGCTGCGTTTTCTCTTCGTTCCAAACCAATCGTGCAGGAAGCTCGACTTTCTCGATTTGTGCTTCGCGTGCGGCACTCAAACCGAGGAGCTTTAACTGCGGGTGGTCTTCCTTATACTGCAGACGACCAGCCTGATAAATCGGAGAGCTTGGGCCTTTCGGTACCTCGATCTGATCTGTACAAGCTGCGATAGCGATAAGTATGAGCACGAAGGCTAAGCTGTGTCTATTTTGCATGTCAAGATGCTTGCGCTAAAAAGTGTAGTGATCATCAAAAATGCTTCGAATTGATCTGTACTTGATTCGTTAAGGACTAGATCGATCGATCCCAATCGACCATGCACGCTCAGCTTTTGCAAACTCGGTACGCCATTGGAGTGCCTCAAGCTGAATGGACTTCAAAGTTCGGCGTGCCTCAAGTAGATCGGTCAGTGTCTGGCCGCCTTGAGCAAATGCTTCCTCTGCTTGCCGGGCAACTTTTAGGGCTTTAGGAAGCATCTCCAACTCAAATTGGGCCAAGCGTGCATGCGCGTTAGCGCGATTCTGGAATAAGAGATGTAGCTCTACCCGAGTACGCCTTTGGACCTCAGCATGCTGGGTTTCTGCAACTTGCCGCAGGGCATGTGCACGCTGCTTTTCACCCTCAAAGTAATTCTTACCGTATAACGGTATAGAAGCTCTAAGCGCTAAGATGGCTTTACTCGTTCCCGGATAGTGATTAATGCCGACCCCATAACTCGGATCGCTGAAGTCTTGTGCCCTTGCAAGCTCAGTTTGTGCAATCGCACTTTGGAGTCGAGCCCAAGCCGCTCTTACGGCCGGTTGTTCGTTGGCAATCTGTTCCACATCGACGCTGGTCAAAGCAAATGTCTTAGGCCAGTCGCTAGAAACTTTCCATGAGTTAGTTTCATCTTTCCCTTTCAGATTGATTGCGCCTCGCGCAGACTCAACCATCGATTCAACAAAATCTGTGCCGATGGCAAGCCTTAATTGCTGCTTTGCACGATCAAGAAGCCATTGCGAATGTATTAAATCAACCCTCGCACGCTCGGCCTCGATCTCCAGCCTTGCAAGATCCTGTGCGGATAAGTCACCTAGGCCAAAACGCTGAGCGGCGATTGTTGCAAGTTGCTCTGCACGCTTTGCGAGCTCGTTCAGAATGCCTAAGCGCTCTTGAGCAGATAAGGCCTCATAAAAAAGATCAATAACAATCAATTGCTGTTGTTTAATGACCTCTTGAGACTCGGCAACAAGCGCGAGCGCTTGTGCCTTTGAAACGTTTGTTCTGTAGCTTCGCTTTTCCCCTCGCTCCCAGGTCCAGTCGAGCGCAAGGCCTTTGTCAAGCGGCTTACCGGTAAACAATGGTCCTGTTCCAACACCATGTTCAAGATCAATCGAGGCAAGGCTCCCGCTGAGCGTTGGCGCAGGCGCACGGTCGGCAATCCGTATTTCGGCTTGTGCGGCTTGCGCAATGCTCTGAGCCGCAACGACGCGCTCGTGTTTGACCGCTGCCTCTAAGCTTTCCTTCAGGCTTAGCGGTCTCATGTCTTGCGCACTCAATGCCAAGGGCGTTGTAGCCCAAATTAGGCAAAACGCTCCGAGAAGCCATCGATGCTCCCGTTTGGTTGTCTTTCGTCGTATCCTCATCGTCGCTGTTATAGCGAGTCGAACCTGACCGTAAGCTGACCCCAGGCAGACATCAAGTTAAACAAACAATGAATGGCATGACCTGAACATGCGTATCTTGCTCGTGGAAGACGATGCTGTATTGCTCGATATCATTCGGCGCAGCCTTACTGATGGTGGCATGCGGCTTGACTGTGCGAGTGACTTAGCCCTTGCTAGGCATCTCTGGGCTGCCCAAAGCTTTGATGCCGTTGTGCTGGACTTGAATCTTCCAGTCAATTTGGATGGCGAGCGAGGGAGTGGACTCGATTTGCTTCGAGCGATGCGCCGACAGGGTGATTCAAGCCCGGTACTCGTTTTGACGGCTCGAAATCGAACTGACGAACGAATTGCAGGCCTTGACGCTGGTGCCGATGACTACTTAGGTAAACCATTTGATCTCGCCGAGTTGTCGGCGCGTCTAAGGGCGCTAGTTCGCAGACGCCAAGGATCGATTGATCGTGTGGTGGTTGCAGGGCTGTGCTTCGATCGTAGCCAGCGTCGTGTCTATCTGAACGACGTCGAGTTGTTGTTGCCAGCACGCGAGTTTGATGTGCTAAGCGAGCTTTTGTCACCACCAGGCAGAACTGTCAGTAAAAAAGACCTTGCTGACAAGTTGTCCGATTTTGCCGATGTGCTGACCGATAATGCGCTCGAGGCTTTCATTTCACGGTTGCGAAAAAAGCTTCTTGGTTCAGGGGCATCGATTAGAACGTTACGCGGTCTGGGTTACCGGGTTGAGGAGGAGACCTAGTGAGCTCAGGTCTTCCCTCGTTGCAAGCCCGCTTGGTGAGTCGCGTTATCTTTCCTCTTGCCGTCATGTGGTTTGCAGGGACGCTCGTGATTACCGGTGTGTCACGTTATTTCACTCAAAAGGCTTTTGACCGAGCGCTTCTCGACGACGCATATGCTGTTGCTAGTCACGTACGCCTTGGGTCCGATAATGAGCTGAGTCTTGGTCTGTCGTCCAACGAGACCGAGACGCTACTATTCGATCGAGACGAAGTGTTGTTTCTCGCTGTATTCCATGCAGATGGGCGTTTGATCGCGGGGCATTCAAAGCTTTATGTGCCAACCTCAGAACCCATACACCCGCCGGTCTTTACCGAACTAATCCTCCAAGGGCAACAATTACGCGCCGTGGTGATCGCTCGGGCTGGACCAATGCCTTTTAAGGTTGTGATCGCCCAAACCACAAAGAGTCAGGATCAACTGTTTCGCGCTTTGTTGCTTTACTCGATAGGCCCACAGTTGATGTTGCTGCTGGCCTTAGCCTTATGGTTAAAGCGCGCCATCACGGAGGATGTTCGACCGCTCTCGGCTCTAGCGGCTAGCCTGAACGACCGCGATGAACATGACCTTGAACCAATTCCTGACAAGAGCCGAACCCTCGAGATTAGGAGACTTGGTCATGCTGTCAATGCGTTACTGCTTCGGATCTCCAGGACTGTACAAAGCCAACGCGAATTTGCTGGAAATGTCGCCCACGAATTGAGAACGCCGCTCGCTGGGATTCGGGCGCTCGCCGAATATGGCCTTACCCAGGACAAGCCAACAATTTGGAGGCAGCAGTTGCTCGCAGTGCTTGAGCGAGAGCAATACGCCAGTCACACGATTGATCAGTTGCTTGCACTGGCTCTCATCGTTGAAGCGCGCGAAGTATTTCAACTTCAGACAATGAGGCTAGACCAGAGCGTTCGCGACGCCCTACTGAGGCACTTGCGACGAGCAGATGCCATGGGGGTTGATTTAGGGGTTCGAGGCGCAGACAGGCCCGTTGAAGTCTTAGGACAGACTTCTTTGGTCGATGGCATCCTCGACAACTTAATTGACAACAGTCTGCGATATGGCAAGCGAGCCGCGGTAGGCACATCGACCATCACGATAGCGATTGAATGCGATGCTGACGGTCGCGTTGTTTTAATGGTTGTGGACAACGGGCAGGGCATCAATCGCAAGGATTGGGATCGTGTTATCGAACGCTGGTCTAAAGGCCCGATAGCTAGCGCGCTGCGAATTGGCACTGGCCTGGGTCTTTACTTAGTTGCCGAATATTGCCGAATCCTGAGAGCCGATCTGACGCTAGATCCAAGTGCGCCAGATCAGGGCACAACCATTAGGATTACATTCGCTCCAACTACATCGGCACTTAGCGCTGGTTAGGAAGACCGTTAACAAACCAACTCTGATATCCGGCGCAATGGTACGCGGGCGGGTAGGCTGTCCCGTACTGCTGATCCATCTTCACGTTGCCGCATTGGCCCGTTTCGGTTTTATTGACCCGAATAAAAATGTCGGTCTTGCCCTTTTTCGTTTCGGTCAATTGTTCTGTTTGCTTCACGTAGTTGCGTTTGCCCATCCACCAAAGGCAAGTAGCGCAACAGGTAAGTTCAGGGCGTACTCGAACCACATTGGGGTCGGGGGGGGGCGGTGGAGGCTCTTTTTTTCCAAATAGGCCCATAGATCATCCTCGTTTTACGCATAAAGGCTTGATTGTAGCGCCCATTAAGACCTTTGACTTTGAATCGGCCTGCGGCGGTGCTAATGCTTGCTGGCACAACTGCTTGCTGGCACAACTCGACGATGCATGACCTGAGGAGCTACGGCATGCTGGCGTCTGGAACATCGGTCAGCATCAGTGCTTGCCTCGCTTTCCTCACCCTTGAAAAAGTCAGACACCCCTATTGCACCGTTTTGGCTGCTTGCACTCATTGGGCTAGCTACGATTGAGTAAATAAAAACAATTGCTTCACATACTTTAGTATTTAAAGCAAAACGTTTTGCGCAAAACACTTTGCTTTGTCATAAAAGCTCTATACACTCCGCTGCT
>Ga0255212_1000146_pt1 | contig 22004 bp, 19 predicted proteins | sample Miss_Yuk_RepC_8d_FD_188425 | JGI IMG/M metagenome (GOLD analysis project Ga0255212, IMG submission 188425) | Freshwater microbial communities from Mississippi River, Louisiana, United States - Miss_Yuk_RepC_8d | ecosystem: Environmental > Aquatic > Freshwater > River | place: USA: Louisiana...
AAAACGAGGCTAGAAGCTGAGAAATGGGCACGCTCTGTTGAGACAGATATGGACAGAGGCCAGTTTGCCAGTATTGATGAAGCACAACGAAGTACGCTTGGCGATTTGATCAAGCGATATCTTTCTGAAGTGACCCCGCAGATGAGGGGGGGCATCGGCAGACACAATCCGGCTCTAAGCCATCATGCGCAAACCTATTGCATGTTGGAGCATGGCGAACCTGAGTGCAGCCCGAATTGGGGGTGCAGTGACGTGCGGTTCAAGGAGGTCAGCTCGGGAACATTCATCCGGGAACTGGCATATCTGTCGGCCGTCATCAACCACGCTCGCAGGGAATGGGGAATCAACGTACTCAACCCGGTGTAGATGGTCCGCAAGCCACAAAGCCCGCAAGCACGGTCACGGGTTCTGACCGACGAACAGATTTCAAAGCCACTGGTGGCGCTGGAGCCGGCTGGGCGTAGAAGTCATTGGACCAAACATATAGTTCAGCTTGCGTTGGCCGGGGCTGTCAGGATTTCTGTGTGTGAGGCGCTTGGGTGATTTGGCTTCTGGTCAGTTTCTTGACTGCCTTCAGGCCCCTGCCAGGCCGCCGAAGGCGCCCCGGTTGAGCCATGCAGTCATGGTTCAACCCCTCACCTGCCAGCCTGCGCCGGCAGCGTAAATCGCTCCTCGTAGAGTATCGCGAATTGGTTCATCGCTTCACGCCACTCCTTGGTCGCACGGCTCCAGTCAGCCGTGATGTTGCGCAGGGCCAGCCACAGCAGCTTGGTGGCCGCGTCGTCGCTGGGGAAGTGTCCTCGGGTCTTGATGATCTTGCGCAGCCGGCTGTGAAGGCTCTCGATGGCATTGGTCGTGTAGATCACGCGGCGCACGGCCGGCGGGAAGGCGAAGAACGGAATCACGCGGTCCCAGGCCCTGCGCCAGGACGCGACCACCGTGGGGAACTTCTGGCCCCACGCGCTGCGCTCGAACTCGTCCATTGCCTCTGCAGCGGCTTCAGCGCTGACGGCCGTGTAGATCGGCTTGAGCGCCGCGGCAAGCTCCTTTCGGTCCTTCCAACTGGCGTAGTCCAGGCTGTTGCGGATCAGGTGCACGATGCAGGTCTGCAGCGTCGTGGCCGGGAACACCGTGGCCAGGGCCTCGGGGATGCCCTTGAGCCCATCGGTCACCGCGATCAGCACATCGGCCACGCCCCGGGTCTTGAGGTCGTTGAAGACCTTCATCCAGAACTTCGCGCCTTCGGTGTTCTCGATCCACAGCCCCAGAATGTCGCGCGTGCCGTCGGGCAGCACGCCCAGGGCCAGGTAGATGGCCTTGTTGCGCACCACCGCGTCCTCGCGCACCTTCACCCGCAAGGCGTCGAAGAACACCACCGGGTACATCGGCTCCAGCGGCCGGGCCTGCCAGGCCGTGACTTCGGCCATCACCGCATCGGTGACCGAGCTGATGAAGTCCGGGGACACCTCGGTGCCGTACTGCTCGGCCAGGAAGGCCTGGATCTCTCGCACCGTCATCCCGCGCGCGTACAGGGCCACGATCTTGTCGTCAAAGCCGGTGAAGCGCCGCTCGTGCTTAGGGATGAGCAGCGGCTCGAAGCTGCCCTGCCGGTCACGCGGCACATCAATGCGCAGCGGGCCATCCTCGGTCAGAACGGTCTTGCCGGTGCTGCCGTTGCGGTGATTGCCCGCCTGCGCAGGCTTGTCGCCCCCGGGCGCGTAGCCCAGGTGGTGGCTCAACTCCCCGCCCAGGGCCCGCTCGATCAGCGCCTTCTTCAGCGCCATCGTCACGTCCTGGATCGCCTCGGCCGTGGTCGCGCCCTGCGCGATCTGGTCAAGCAACTCCTGCGGGATCTTGGGCAGCGCGGCCGATCTCTCGGCAATCGCTGCGTTCTTCAGCTTCGTCTTGCTGGACATACATGCTCCTGATGGTCATGGTATGCCTCACACACAAAATTTCAGACAGGCTCCATCACGGCAGCGCTGTGCAGGTCAATGGCGGAGCCCGTCAATCACAAGTACGTGCAGCGCATGATGCAAAAGATGGGACTGCGCGCGTTGATTCGGGCGAAGAAGAGTTTCCGGCATGTCCCAAGCGTCAGCGATGTGCACGTGCCCAACGTGCTGCAGCGCGACTTCTTTGCGGAGGCTCCTAACCAGAAGTGGGTGACCGATGTCACCGAATTCAACGTGCACGGACAGAAGCTCTATCTGTCGGCATGCATGGATCTCTACAACGGTGAGGTCATCGCGCACCGCATGGCCAAGCGGCCCGTGTTCGACTTGGTGTCTGACACGCTTCGAGACGCCCTCGCGCGGTCAGAACGTGTGTCTGAAGTGATTGTGCATTCGGATCAAGGCTGGCACTACAAAATGCGGCCGTACCGGGCAATGCTCAAGCAACATGGCGCGAGGCAAAGCATGAGTCGCAGAGGCAACTGCTTTGACAACGCCGTGATCGAGAGCTTCTTCGGTACCCTCAAAGCCGAGTACTACCATCTCGCAACGCTCGGCTGTACTGAGGAACTCGAAGCTGGTGTGAATGAATACATCCGTTACTACAACCACGAGCGCATCAAGCTCGGATTGCAAGGGCTCAGCCCGGTGGAATACCGGCTGAGAAACACCGCCTGATTGGCGGGATCGCAACCGTCCAACTTCTGGGGGTCAGTTCAGTTTCGCGGAGGCTCCTTCACTTGAGAATGGAGCCAAGATGAGAAAGTCACCGAAGTTTTCCCCCGAGATGCGCGAGCGCGCCGTGCGCATGGTGCAGGAGCACCGAGGCGACTACCCCTCGCTGTGTGCAGCCATTGAGTCGATAGCCCCCAAGATTGGCTGCGTGCCGCAGACCCGACGTCCCCCCGTTTTCAGCAGGTTTCAGCAAACAGCTCTCTGCCGATCAGCATGCGGCGGATTTCGCTGGTGCCGGCACCGATCTCGTATAGCTTGGCGTCACGCCACAGGCGGCCCAGCGTGTACTCGTTGATGTAGCCATTGCCGCCGTAGATCTGCACGCCCTCGCCCGCCATCCAGGTGGCCTTCTCGGCGGTCCACAGGATGACCGAGGCGCAGTCCTTGCGCACCTGGCGCACGTGTTCGGTGCCCAGCAGATCAAGGTTCTTGGCCACCGTATAGGCAAAGCTGCGCGCGGCCTGCAGCACGGTGTACATGTCGGCCACCTTGCCCTGGATCAGCTGGAACTCGCCGATGCTCTGACCAAACTGCTTGCGGTCGTGGATGTAGGGGATCACGTTGTCCATGACCGACTGCATGATGCCCAGCGGCCCGCCGGTGAGCACCGCGCGCTCGTAGTCCAGACCCGACATCAGCACCTTGGCGCCCATGTTCAGGCCACCCAGGATGTTCTCGGCCGGCACCTCCACATCCTGGAACACCAGCTCACCAGTGTGGCTGCCGCGCATGCCCAGCTTGTCGAGCTTCTGCGCGATGGAAAAGCCCTTCATGCCCTTCTCGATCAGGAAGGCGGTGACACCGCGCGCGCCCAGCTCGGGCTCGGTCTTGGCATAGACCACCAGCGTGTCGGCATCCGGCCCGTTGGTGATCCACATCTTGCTGCCGTTGAGCAGGTAGTAGCCGCCCTTGTCCTCGGCCTTGAGCTTCATGCTGATCACGTCGGAGCCGGCGCCCGGCTCGCTCATGGCCAGCGCACCCACGTGTTCGCCGCTGATCAGCTTGGGCAGGTACTTGGCTTTCTGCGCGTCCGTGCCGTTGCGGTTGATCTGGTTCACGCACAGGTTGCTGTGCGCGCCGTAGCTCAGGCCCACCGAGGCGCTGGCGCGGCTGATCTCTTCCATGGCCACCATGTGGGCCAGGTAGCCCATGTTGGCGCCGCCGTACTGCTCGGGCACGGTGATGCCCAGCACGCCCAGCTCACCCATCTTGCGCCAGCAGTCCATCGGGAACTGGTCATTGCGGTCGATCTCGGCCGCGCGCGGGGCGATCTCCGCCTGCGCAAACTCGCGCACCGCGTCGCGCAGCGCGTCGATGTCTTCACCAAGCTGGAAGTTGAGGCCGGGCAGATTGGTCATGGGTTCTCCGTTGTGAATGTGTTTGCGGACAGGTTGCCTGGAAAACATAGGGTTATCCATAACCGCTGTTTGTTGATCTCTTCCAGGAGGTGATGCATACTATACAAAACAAACGATCGTTTGGCAAAACGTGTAAATGCATGTTTGATGCACAGCGCGGGGCATGTTTGATGGCCCACAAGGCAATCGATCACGTCTAAGTGGCGCGATCCCCCACGCGCTTCTAACGAAGTATTTGGGGTTGATTTAAGGAGATAAGCATGGTTGGACGTCCCCCTAAGGTGATCGTCACAAAGATTGGTTTTGATGGACACGATCGAGGCAGTCGTGTGATTGCAGCGTGCCTTCGCGATGCGGGCATGGAAGTAATCTACACGCCTCCATGGCAAGAGATTCCTACTGTCGTCAAGCTCACCATGGAAGAGGATGCCGATGTTATCGGAATCTCTTCCCTGGCCACAGACCATCTTATTGTCCCGAAGCTTGTCGCTGCCTTGCGTGAGAAGGGAATGGACGATGTGCAGGTGATTGTCGGAGGGATTGTTCCGGCAAAGGATGAAGAAATGTTGCTCAAGAGTGGCGTCGCACGAGTGTTTCATCCCGGTACATCGCTGGACATCGTAGTCGCTGAAGTGCGTTCCCTTTCTGAAACCCGGCGTGTATTGCAAGGAAAGAAATCATGAACAAGCCAGCAGACTTTCATTCGGCAGAAGCGAGCGCAGGCCTGCAGCGGTGGAAAAAGGAGTTCGAGGCCGGCGTGAAGGGTGATGCGACCGTCTACAACCGATCGGGAATTGGCGTCAAGCCACTGTACACGCCACACGACTTGCAGAGTGCAAGCCAAAGTGACTTGGAAGAATATCCAGGACAGTACCCATTTACGCGTGGGATCTATTCCACGATGTATCGAGGACGCAGTTGGTCGCAACGCCAGCTTATTGGGCTAGGTGTTCCTGAGGACTACAACAAGCGAGTCAAAGAAATTCTAAAACTTGGAGCGTCAGCGCTCTCACTGATTCCATGCAACTCTGTCTTTAGGGGGTACGACGCCGACACAGTGCCAGCCGAACTCCTCGGCACCTGTGGGACAGTGATCAATCACGTAGAAGACATGCAAGTCGCACTAGATGGCGTTCCCATTGGTGAACTATCGACTGCAATGAATGACCCGACCCCTTTCACGCTTCTAGCATTTGAGCTTGCGGTGGCAAAACGCCGTGGAGTGCCATGGACGAAAATCACAGGAACATCGAATCAAAGTGACTGTATATCGCACTTTGTAGCGAATCACATGTTCTTCCGTATTGACCTTCAAGGGGCAAGAAGAATAATTGTGAACCATATCGATTTCGTCAACAAAAACGTACCAAGTTGGAACCCACTTTCAATTGTTGGCCAGCATATGCAACAAGCGGGAGCTACGCCCGCAGAGGCGATGGCCTTCACGCTGAGTTCTGGCATTCAATATGCCGAAGATTGTATTTCTGCGGGAATGGATCCCGATCAGTTTCTTCCTCGCTTTACATTCTTTTTCGACGTATCCATCAGCTTCTTTGAAGAGGTGGCGAAATTTCGTGCCGGGAGGAGGATTTGGGCGAAGTTGTGCAAAGAGCGTTTTGGCGCCAAAGATCCGCGTTCTTGGCGATTCAAATTTCACGGGCAGACGTCAGGGGTTGACTTGACCCGGCAACAGCCGCTTAACAACATTGCCCGAGTAACTGTTCAGGCCATGGGTGGGATCTTCGGCGGTCTCCAGTCATTACACACCGACGGTTATGACGAGGTGTTTTCTACACCCTCCGCCGAGGCGGCAAGAATTGCCGTGGCGACCCAAAATATATTGCGCGAAGAGGCGCATCTAACTGATGTGATTGATCCTCTTGGAGGGTCGTACTACGTCGAGTCTTTAACAGATCAGATGGAGCAAAAAATTAACACCATCATCTCGATGATTGACGAGGCTGGCGGTATGTACAAAGCAGTTGAGAAGGGAATTGTACAGCGCATGATCGGCGAGTCGGCAATTGCATTTCAGCGTAAAGTCGATTCAGGTGAGCAAACGATCGTTGGCGTAAACTCGTACCAAGTCGAAGAGGATCCGGCTACATACCCCTCCTTAGAGTATCCGCAGGCCCAGAGCATGCAGGCGTACTTGGCCCGACTTGCAGATTTCAAGAAATCACGTTCTCAGAGTGATGTAAAGAAGGCTATTGATGCGTTGGCTGCATCGGCAAATAATTCCAAATCCAACGTATTTGAACACGTAGTTGCTGCAGCTGATGTCGGTGTCACGCACGGAGAGATTTGCAGCATATTACGCAAAGAACTTGGTTTTGGTCATCCCTTAACAGTGGTGTAAGTATGACTGGCGATATCTTAATGCAAGCTGCTCTAAATGGAGATTGGCGATGCATCGCCCGGGCTATAAGTGCACTTGAAAACGGCGGGGTTGATGCTCTTGAAGTAAGAAAGGCCATTGCCGGCCTGCAAGGAAGATCGCACGTGATCGGCGTCACGGGTCCGCCCGGCGGAGGAAAGTCCACGTTGGTCTCCGTGATTATCAAAGGCTTTCGATTGCGAGGGAAGAAGGTCGCTGTTCTTGCTGTCGATCCTTCAAGTCCGTTTACAGGCGGTGCCGTGCTGGGCGATCGTATCCGTATGGGAGAACAGCAATCGGACGAAGGTGTCTTTATCCGATCACTCGCTTCTCGTGGACACCTGGGTGGCCTGTCGGTTGCGGCAGGCGATGTGATCGACTTGTTTGACGCTGCTGGTTTTGACGTCGTTATCGTCGAGACCGTGGGTGCAGGTCAGTCAGAGGTGGAGATAACCAAGTTCGCCGATACTCGCATCGTTGTTTGTCCGCCGGGCTTGGGAGATGACGTGCAGGCCATAAAGGCTGGTGTGCTGGAGATAGCTGATGTTTTTGTGGTCACCAAAGGCGATCTTCCAGATTCCAAGAAGACTGAAACGGAATTGCATGCCATGCTCGCCCTTAGAAAGGGAGCCTCGACGATACCTGCTGTGCTTCGCGTTGCCTCTACATTAGAAGAAGGTACAGATGCTCTAGTTGATTGGCTAGACGCCAGAAATCAAAGAGGCTTGCGTCATTCCAAAGGTGGAACTAATTCCACTTTCAATTTGGTGGCAAAGTTCAATGCAGCAGACAACTTTGCGTCGTTGCTAGGAATTGAACTAGTGTCTGCATCCGAAGGATCAACGACCATGCGCATGAAAGTTGAGCGAAAGCACATCAACTTCAATGGTCGATGCCATGGAGGCGCTTTATTCGCTTTGGGTGACATGGCACTTGGTCTGGCGTGCAACTCCTACGGACAACTTACCACACTCATTGATGGACAATTAAGCATTTCAACAGCGGTGGAAGAGGGAGAATGGCTTCTCGCGCATGCGTTCGAAGTATCCAGGTCGCGAAAAATCGGTAGCTATCAGGTGAATATCACTAGGGCACGCGATGGTGAGCACATTGCAATGCTTAATGGGACCGTCTACATATTGAATAAGACCGTTGACACCAAGCTCGAAGAGGGCCTCCGGTGAACATACTTTCATCGAATGCTTTGTATGGGCGCGACCGAAAGCGCCTTCGAGCGCTCAAGCGTGTCGCCAAAGCGAGTGCAAGTCACGAGGCGTCTTCAGAGATTCGGATGCAGGGTCAAGCTATTGCGCTGGCCTTGCTAGATCGCAGTATCAAATTCACCCACCGACGCCTTGCGCTGCGCCGGCTTAGAGAAGCTGCCGAGCTTGGCGCATCAATTAGTTCAGATCAGTGGGCCTATTGTCAAAACATCGCCATCGCTAGTGAAGACAGTCTTCTCAAAGCAGAATTTTTCTACGCGGTGAAGCTCGCTCGTTCGGTGGATGCGCAGGCTCGCACAATCGATGGTTTTAAGTAGAAGAGAAATGAGCACCACATTTCCTCGATTGTTAATGGCTTGGGCGTCAAAGCGACCGCAGGCCCCCGCTATGCGCGAAAAGGAATACGGGATCTGGCAGACCCTGAGCTGGCGCGACATGGCCGATCTCGTGCAGGCCATCGCCTGCGGACTGCACCAGGCCGGCCTGCAGCGCGGTGAACATCTGGTGGTCATCGGTGCCAACCGGCCCCGGCTCTACGCCACCATGCTGGCCGCCCAGTCGTTGGGCGCGATTCCGGTGCCGCTGTACCAGGATGCCGTCGCCGCCGAATGCATCTTCCCGATCAACAACGCGGAGGTGCGCTTTGCGGTGGTGGAAGACCAGGAACAGGTCGACAAGATGCTGGAGATCCAGCCCCAGTGCCCGCAGTTGCAGCACATCTTCTATGACGATCCGCGCGGCCTGCGCAACTACGACCAGCAAGGACTGGCGGGACTGGACGAGCTGATCGGTGTCGGGCAGGCCCACGCCAAGGCCCACCCCGACCTGTTCCAGGAAGAAATCGACAAGGCCCAACCCGACGACGTGGCGGCCATGTTCTTCACCTCGGGTACCACCGGCAATCCCAAGGGCGTGGTCCACACCCACCGCACGCTGATCGACCGCGCCGCCGTGGGCAGCAAGTTCGACAAGCTGACGGACCAGGACGAGGTGCTGGCCTACCTGCCGCCGGCCTGGATCGGCCAGAACATCTTCAGCTACGCCCAATGGCTGGTGGCTGGCTACGTGGTCAACTGCCCGGAGTCGGGCGCCACGGTCACGATCGACCTCAAGGAAGTCGGTCCCACCTACTACTTCGCGCCGCCGCGGGTGTTCGAGGGCCTGCTGACCAGCGTCATGATCCGCATGGAAGACGCCGGCGCGCTCAAGCGCAAGATGTTCCACGCGTTCATGGACGTGGCCCGCCGCGTGGGCCCGGCCAGGATGGACGGCAAAGCGGTGGGCTTCATCGACAACCTCAAGTACGCGCTGGGCAATCTGTTCGTCTACGGCCCGCTGCGCAACACCTTGGGCATGAGCCGCGTGCGGGTGGCCTACACCGCCGGTGAAGCCATCGGTCCCGACCTGTTCAGCTTCTACCGCAGCATCGGCATCAACCTCAAGCAGCTCTACGGCTCGACAGAAACGGCCGTGTTCGTCTGCCTGCAGCCCGACCATGAAGCCCGTGCCGACACCGTGGGCGTGCCCTGCGAAGGCGTGGAGATCAAGCTCTCGGAGACCGGCGAGATCCTGGTGAAGTCGCCCGGCCTGCTCAAGGAGTACTACAAGAACCCCAAGGCCACCGAAGAGGTGCTGACGGCCGACGGCTGGTACCACACCAGCGACGCCGGCTTCATCGACGCCAGCGGCCACCTGAAGATCATCGACCGCGTCAAGGACGTGGGCCGCATCAAGGGTGGCGCCCATGACGGCGCCATGTTCGCGCCCAAGTACGTCGAGAACAAGCTCAAGTTCTTCTCGCACATCAAGGAGGCCGTGGCCTTCGGTGATCAGCGCGAGAAGGTCTGCGTGATGGTCAACATCGATTTCGAGGCCGTGGGCAACTGGGCCGAGCGCCGCAACCTGCCCTACGCCGGCTACACCGACCTGGCGCAGAAACCCGAGGTCTACGAGCTCATCCGCGACTGCGTGGAAAAGGTCAACGCCGACCTGTCACGCGACGACCTGCTGGCCGGCAGCCAGATCAGCCGCTTCCTGGTGCTGCACAAGGAGCTGGATGCCGACGACGGCGAACTCACCCGCACCAACAAGGTCCGCCGCGGCTTCATCGGCGAGAAGTACGGGGTCCTGGTCGATGCACTGTATGGCGGCAAGAGCGAGCAGTACATCGAGACCCAGGTCAAGTTCGAGGACGGGCGCACCGGCAGCGTCAGCGCCACGCTCAAGATCATCGATGCCAAGACGTTCGCACCGGTGAAGGCAGCAGCATGAGCAAGAAAAAGATCGGTGACGTCATCCTCGACGTCCAGAACATCAGCCTGCGCTTCGGTGGCGTCAAGGCGCTGACCGACATCTCGTTCAACGTCAAGGAGCACGAGATCCGCGCCATCATCGGCCCCAACGGCGCCGGCAAGAGCTCGATGCTCAACTGCATCAACGGCGTCTACCAGCCGCAGGAAGGCAAGATCACTTTCCGGGGCAAGACTTTCCGTGGCATGAACAGCCGCCAGGTGGCCGAGATGGGCGTGGCGCGCACGTTCCAGAACCTGGCGCTGTTCAAGGGCATGAGCGTGATCGACAACATCATGACGGGCCGCAACCTGCGCATGAAGAGCAACCTGTTCCTGCAGGCGCTGCGCATCGGCCCGGCCCAGAAGGAAGAGGAGCAGCACCGCGAGTTCGTCGAGCACATCATCGACTTCCTGGAGATCCAGGCTTTCCGCAAGACGCCCGTGGGCACCCTGCCCTACGGCCTGCAAAAGCGCGTGGACCTCGGTCGCGCCCTGGCCATGGAGCCGCAGGTGCTGCTGCTCGATGAGCCCATGGCCGGCATGAACCTGGAAGAGAAGCAGGACATGAGCCGCTTCATCCTGGACGTGAACGACGAGTTCGGCACCACCATCGTGCTCATCGAGCACGACATGGGCGTGGTGATGGACATCTCCGACCGTGTCGTGGTGCTGGACTACGGCAAGAAGATCGGTGACGGCACACCGGAAGAAGTGCGCAGCAACGAAGAAGTCATCAGCGCGTACCTCGGTACGAGCCACTGAACGGAGACGACACCATGGGATTCTTTCTCGAAACCCTCTTTGGCGGCCTGATGGCGGGCATGCTGTATTCGCTGGTGGCGCTGGGCTTCGTGCTCATCTTCAAGGCCTCGGGCGTATTCAACTTCGCGCAGGGCGCGATGGTGCTGTTCGCCGCCCTGGCCATGGCCCGCTTCTCGGAGTGGATTCCGCAATGGCTGGGACTGGAGAGCCTGCTGCTGGCCAACATTCTGGCTTTCATCATCGCCGCGCTGTGCATGTTCGCGCTGGCCTGGCTGGTTGAGCGACTGGTGCTGCGGCACCTGGTCAACCAGGAAGGCGTGACGCTGCTGATGGCCACCCTGGGCATCACCTACTTCCTCGACGGCTTCGGCCAGACCATCTTCGGCAGCGACATCTACCAGATCAATGTCGGCATGCCCAAGGATCCGATCTTCATCCTCGAGGGCATGTTCGAAGGCGGCATCCTGATCAACAAGGAAGACGTGATCGCCGCGGTGATTGCCGCCGGTCTGGTGGCGGCCCTGTCGCTGTTCTTCCAGAAGACCTCCACCGGGCGCGCCCTGCGCGCCGTGGCCGACGACCACCAGGCGGCGCAATCCATCGGCATCCCGCTCAACCGCATCTGGGTGATTGTGTGGTGCGTGGCTGGAATCACCGCGCTCGTGGCCGGCATCATCTGGGGCTCCAAGCTGGGCGTGCAGTTCTCGCTGACCACCGTGGCCCTGCGTGCCCTGCCCGTGATCATCCTGGGGGGGTTGACCTCGGTGCCGGGCGCCATCATCGGCGGCCTGATCATCGGCGTGGGCGAGAAGCTCTCGGAGGTCTACCTGGGTCCCATGGTCGGCGGCGGCATCGAGATCTGGTTCGCCTATGTGCTGGCCCTGGTGTTCCTGCTTTTCCGTCCGCAGGGTCTGTTCGGCGAAAAGATCATTGATCGGGTGTGAAACACCCACATCAATGATCTCTCAGCGAAGACTAACTTTGCAGAGCAAAGTTAAGCGAAGCGTGTCGTAGCTAAAAGATTGTTTGAGGACTACAAATGTTCTATCGGGAAAACGGTCAGTTCAAGACCTCCTACCGCGCCGACCAGCAGATCTTTCCGATCGCGCAGGACCGCTGGGCCATCCTGGCCATCATCGCCTTCGCCGCCATCGGCGTGCCCCTGCTGGCCGACGAGTACCTGTTCCGGGCCATCTTCATCCCGTTCCTGATTCTGTCGCTCGCGGCCATCGGGGTGAACATCCTGGTGGGTTACTGCGGCCAGATTTCGCTGGGCTCTGGCGCCTTCATGGCAGTGGGCGCCTACATGGCCTACAACACCTATGTGCGCATCGAAGGCATGCCCCTGATCGTGGCCCTGCTGTCTGGCGGCTTCTTTGCCACGGTGGTGGGCATGTTCTTCGGCATCCCCAGCCTGCGCGTCAAGGGTCTGTACCTGGCCGTGGCCACACTGGCTGCCCAGTTCTTCTGCGACTGGATGTTCCTGCGCGTCGGCTGGTTCACCGGCAACAACGCGTCCGGCTCGGTGTCGGTCTCCAACCTGAATGTGCTGGGCTGGGCGATTGACACGCCGGTCGAGAAGTATCTCTTCTGCCTTGGCTTCGTGGTGGTCTTCGGCCTGCTGGCCAAGAACCTGGTGCGCTCGGCCATCGGCCGTGAGTGGATGGCCATCCGCGACATGGACGTGGCCGCCGCCGTGATCGGCATCCGTCCGATGTACGCCAAGCTGTCCGCGTTTGCCGTCAGCTCGTTCATCATCGGCGTGGCCGGCGGCCTGTGGGGCTTCGTGCACCTGAGCTCCTGGGAACCGGCCGCCTTCTCGATCGATCGCTCGTTCCAGCTGCTGTTCATGGTGATCATCGGCGGCATGGGCTCGATCATGGGCAGCTTCTTCGGTGCGGCCTTCATCGTGGTGCTGCCCATCTTCCTGAACCAGTTCCTGCCGGCCCTCGGCGGCCTGGTGGGCGTGGAGATCTCGACCGCCGCGGTGTCGCACACCGAATTCATGATCTTCGGCGCCCTGATCGTGTGGTTCCTGATCGTGGAGCCGCACGGACTGGCCAAGCTCTGGAGCATCGGCAAGCAGAAGCTGCGCCTGTGGCCTTTCCCGCACTGAGTGCCGCAGGTCTCATCTCGTTTTACCCAACCTGCGATCCCGTTCCATCAGCAATCAACCTATAGGAAAAACCATGAAGCTTCGTCAGCTTATTTTGACCGTGGCCGCCTGCCTTTCACCGCTGCTGCCCACTAGCGTTCATGCTCAGGATAAGGAGCAATATTTTCCTTTGCTCACCTTCCGAACCGGGCCTTATGCGCCAAGCGGTGCGCCTTGGGCTAATGGTTTCGTGGACTATTTCAAGCTAGTCAATCTCAAAGGGGGCATTAATGGTGTTCGCATAGCATGGGAAGAGTGCGAGACAGGCTATGCCACAGACCGAGGAGTGGAGTGCTATGAGCGAATGAAACGGAAGAATGGTGGAGCCACAGTGTTTCAAACCATGTCCACCGGTATTACGCTCGCACTTACAGAGCGCGGAGCTGCCGACGGCATTCCCATTTTAACTCCTGGATATGGACTCAGCGAAAGCGCTGATGGAGAAGTGTTTAAGTGGAGCTTCCCAGTGGGTGGAAGCCACTGGACATCGGCGGACACACAAATTCAGTATGTCGCGCAGAAGGTTGGTGGCCTAGAAAAGTTGAAGGGAAAGAAGATCACTCTTTTGTATCACGACAGTCCCTACGGCAAGGAGGCGATTCCTGTTTTGACTGCGCGGTCGAAGATGCATGGCTTTGTACTTAACGCGATCCCGGTTTCCCATCCAGGGGTGGATCAAAAGGCCGCGTGGCTCCAGATTCGTCGCGACCGTCCCGATTTTGTCTTGCTCTGGGGTTGGGGAGTAATGAACTCAACGGCTTTGAAAGAAGCACAGTCGACGGGCTTTCCGCGCGATCAGGTGGTGGGTGTATGGCCGTCTGGTTCTGATTCAGACGTTAAAGGGGTGGAGGGAGCTGCTGGATATAGCGCGGTCCTAGTACTACCGGGCCCCGGGTTCGACTCTAACATTGCTAAGGAGGTGCGCGAAAAGCTTCACTCTAAAGGACAAGGGTCTGGGCCTAAAGAAGAGGTTGGAGAAGCGCTCTACATGCGTGGCTTGATGAACGCAATGCTTGCGGTGGAAGGCGTTCGTCGAGCGCAAGAGAAGTTTGGAAAGGGCCAGGTCATGACGCCGGCTCAAAGCCGCTGGGGGTATGAGAACCTACAAATAGATACCCAAAGGCTCGTTGAGCTCGGTATTAATGACATCATGCAGCCAATTGCTACTACGTGCAAAGACCATATGGGGCCATCTGCGGCGCGTGCATACACTTGGGATGGTTCAAAGTGGAAGCAAAGCTCTGATTGGTTGAAAACTGATCCGGCAGTGATTGATCCCTTGGTGAAAGCCGCCGCTGATAAGTACAGCGCGGAAAAAAAGCTTGCGCGCAGAGCCGCCTCCGACTGCGCATCTTAAGAACCACTCTGTAGCGTAGCGTGCAGAAAGCCAACCGCAGGGCCCGCTGTCCGGGCTCTGCTCTAGGCCACAGCAGTAAACACCATGAGCTCACCCAGCCCAGTTCTCAACGTCAACGGCATCGAGGTCATCTACAACCATGTGATCCTGGTGCTCAAGGGCGTGTCCCTTCAGGTCGCCGAGGGCCAGATTGCGGCCATCCTGGGCGGCAACGGGGCCGGCAAGACCACCACCCTGCGCGCGGTGTCCAACCTGCTCAAAGGGGAGCGCGGCGAAGTCACCAAGGGCAGCATCGAGTTGCGGGGCGAGCGCATCGAAAACCTTTCGCCCGCCGACCTGGTCAACCGCGGCGTCGTGCAAGTGATGGAAGGTCGCCACTGCTTCGCCCACCTGACCATCGAAGAAAACCTGATGACCGGCTCCTACACCCGCAAGGACAAGGCCGAGATCGCGCGCAACCTGGAGAAGGTCTACACCTACTTCCCGCGCCTGAAGACCCGGCGCACCAGCCAGGCGGCGTACACCTCCGGTGGCGAGCAGCAGATGTGCGCCATCGGCCGTGCCCTGATGACCAACCCTAGCGTGGTGCTGCTGGACGAACCCTCGATGGGTCTGGCCCCCCAGATCGTGGAGGAGGTGTTCGAGATCGTGAAGGACCTCAACACCAAGGAAAAGGTGACGTTCCTGATTGCCGAGCAGAACACCAACATGGCCCTGAAGTACGCCGACTATGGTTACATCATGGAAAGCGGCCGCATCGTGATGGACGGTGCCGCCAGCGACCTGCGCAACAACGAGGACGTCAAGGAGTTCTACCTGGGCATGGGTGGTGGCGAACGCAAGAGCTTCAAGGACGTGAAGTCCTACAAGCGCCGCAAGCGCTGGCTTGCCTGACCCACCCCCGCGCCGCCTTCGGCGGTACCCCCTCAAGGGGGCAGCGCGAGTGGCCCGGCAAAGCCGGTTCCACCGCGTTCTGGATTGAAGACACCTCACTCGCACTCCTGCGGTTTTTGCCATGAACGACTTCTTCGACGCCCTGGAAACCCGATCGACGGCCGAACGCGAGGCGGCCCAGATGGCCGCGCTGCCAGCGCAGGTGGCCCATGCCAAGGCGAGCACCGTCGCCTACGCCGATCTGCTGCGCGACATCGATCCGGCCAGCGTCAACACCCGCGAGGCACTGGCCCGACTGCCGGTCACCCGCAAGCACGAGCTGCTGGAGCGCCAGAAGGCCAGCCGGGCGGCGGGAGGCGATGCCTTCGGCGGCTTCTCGGCCGTGCTGCGCGGTCCGCAGATGCAGCGCCTGTTTGCATCGCCCGGCCCGATCTACGAGCCCGAGGGCACCGCGCGTGACTACTGGCGCACCGGCCGCGCCCTGTTCGCTGCTGGTTTTCGTGCCGGTGATCTGGTGCACAACAGCTTCAGCTACCACATGACCCCTGGCGCCTTCATCCTGGAGGCGGGCGCCCTGGCGGTGGGCTGCACCGTGTTTCCGGCCGGCACCGGCCAGACCGAACAGCAGTTGCAGGCAATGGCTGAGCTGCGTCCTGACGCCTACACCGGTACGCCCAGCTTCCTGCGCATCCTGCTGGAGAAGGCCAGGGAAACCGGCACGAACATTGCCAGCCTCACCAAGGCCTCGGTCGGCGGCGAAGCCTGTCCCCCCAGCCTGACGGCCTGGTTTGCCGAACAGGGGGTCGCGGTGTACCAGACCTACGCCACCGCCGATCTGGGGCTGGTGGCTTATGAGACAGCGGCGCGGCAAGGGCTGGTGCTGGAAGAAGGCGTCATCGTGGAAATCGTGCGTCCCGGCACCGGCGACCCCGTGCCCGAAGGCGAGGTCGGCGAGCTGGTGGTGACCACGCTCAACCCCACCTACCCGCTCATCCGCTTCGGTACAGGCGACCTGTCGGCCATTCTGCCGGGCACCTGCCCCACCGGTCGCACGGCACCGCGCATCAAGGGCTGGATGGGGCGTGCCGACCAGACCACCAAGATCAAGGGCATGTTCGTCCACCCCTCTCAGGTGGCCGAAATCGTGCGGCGCTTCCCTGAGGTCAAAAGGGCCCGTCTGATCGTCAGTGGCGAGATGGCCAATGACCAGATGTGCCTGCAGGTGGAGGCCACCGAGGTGGCCGACGGCCTGCGCGAGAAGATCGAGGGCGCCATCCGCGAGGTGACCAAACTGCGCGGCGATGTGCAGATGATGCGTCCGGGCAGCCTGCCCAACGATGGCAGGTCTATCGAGGACGCCCGCAGCTCTTAGTGATAATCCACATTGAGTACGCGATCACGGTCAACTTGGCGGGTGTCTCCGCACTGCTGAAGGATGGTTGCGGAGGGCTTCTTGACCGTGGCAACCGGGTCGTATGCGGTCCTGAAGGTGCCCTTCTTGAAGACCCGGATGTTGAAGTAGGTCTCACATAGGGCTTGCACTGATGTGGAGCGGATGCGCTGCTGGGGTTGGACATGCACAGGAGAGCGACGAATGCGTCCTGATGGACGACATCCCTTGGGTAACGCAGAAGGTCCTGAGCATGGTCAGTCAAGTGTCCATGACCACAGAGGAGGTTTGGATGGGCAGACACGGCGAAGCTTTGATCTCCCTGGCCGACTTCGCGGAAGGCAAAGTCCTGGTCTGGTTCGACGCCCCACAGAGCACTGACTGGACCCCGCACGTAGCCCTCGTGCTCAAGGTCATGCAGAACATGGCGATCGCGGAACACGATGGCATCTCTGGTGACCACTGGCTGCGCCAGCTAGCGCCTTCCGTCAATGACCTTCGTCCAACCTGGACGCCCCACGGTGCCCATGGCGAGGCGCAGTTCTGGGGGGATATGGGCTGCTACGTCCTCAGTCTGTGCGAGCAGGTCGACATCGAGGTGACCAGCACAACCGACCTGAACTACCGCCTGTCCACGGTCGGCAAGGATGACAGACGTCTGGCGCCCAAAGGCGATACGGTCACTCCCCAGGAGGACGACGAGGACGTTCACTGCGGGGAAATGGACCTGCAGTGCTACGTCATCGACCATGGAAACGCTTCAGATCACTCTGTGGATGCTATAGCCGAGGGTGATGTCTACTGCGAGGAGTGGGGCGAAGAATCCGCCAAGGACTGGTCGCAGAAAGTCAGGGCCATGAAGGGGGTGAGTCTGTGCCAGATGGCTCAGACGGTGATGAGCGGGGAGCTAAACAACCTGGACCTCAAGCAGGACCAGCAGATGGCGCTTATTCGAAGGGTCCAGCGCCGCCGTGGCAATGGCGAAATGTACAACACGCAGCCTCATGTCATTGATCTGATGGACGCTGAGTTCTGGACCCAGCTGGCCAAAGCAATGGAGGCAATAGAGCAGGATGCCAATGACGATCGGCTGAACATGGCAGACCGGCTGCGAGTGGCGTTCACATCAGGGATGCAACCGGGGTGCCAGCAGCCAGCAACGGTGCAGCAGGACGAAGCGTCGAAAGCCTGAGCCACGGTGACCTTCAAGCTCAACGGCCACGAAAACGGCAAGCCGGCTTTCCTGGCACAGCGGCCGCGTGGACCGATTCGAAACGGCAAGAGAGTCCAAGGAAGAAGCCGCAAGGGCTGATGCCTTACAACTCCCCTCCGGTTTGCGGAAGGGGGGTTTTCTGCTGCCACTGCCAACATTGAAGTGGCAGCAGAAAGCCTGTTTTGCCGCGCCTTCACCAACACCTCAGCTAAGGAAGAAAGCAAGCGCACACCTGACACATACCAACGGCCTGCCTCACGGTAGGTATGCAAAAACCCAATCCAATCTGGAGACTTATGCCCCTTTCTTTAAACATGTCACGGTCCGGTGTTCGGCTTCTCGCACCATGCTCCATGGCGCGGCGTGAAATGCCACTTACCGCTGATTCGGACTGACGCAACGAGGATTTACAGCATGGGTAACCGACTCACACAGATCGCCACCCGCACCGGCGATGCCGGCACCACCGGCCTGGGCGATAACGCCCGCGTTTCCAAGAACAGCCTGCGCGTGCACGCGATGGGCGATGTTGACGAACTCAACTCGCACATCGGCCTGCTGCTGTGCGAGGACATGCCCGCCGATGTGCGCACGCTGCTGGTGGAGATCCAGCACCAGCTGTTCAACCTGGGTGGCGAGCTGTCGATCCCCGGATTCGAACTGCTCAAGCCAGAGGCGGTGCTGGCCCTCGATGAAGCGCTGGCGACCTACAACGAGCAGTTGCCGCGGCTGCAGGAGTTTATCCTGCCCGCCGGCAACCGGGCAGCGGCGCAGGCCCATGTCTGCCGCACCGTGGCCCGGCGCGCCGAGCGCCATCTGGTGGCCCTGGGCAACGAGGAGGCCATCGAGGAAGCGCCGCGCAAGTACCTCAACCGGCTGTCCGACCTGATGTTCGTGCTGGCTCGTGTCCTCAACCGCATGAACGGCGGCGATGACGTGTACTGGAAGAGCGAACGCATCGCCAAGGCCGACGGCGAGGGCATATGACGCCACGTACAGGATGCCCCTCGGCATTGGCGCTGCTGTTGGCCACAGCGAAGACGGCCTCGAACCCGACATTTCAGGCTTGCAAAGGCGCCCAGGTTTCTGCCAGAATGCCTACAGTGCGCATTCCACTGATGGCGGACAGTGATTCCATTCCCATCGCGGACAGCGTTCCATGCGATGGCGGACACGCTGCGCGGGTGTCCCGAGTGACGCTGCAATCGTAGCCGAACTGTCCGCCATCAGCGTGGAATGGCGCTCGGCGCGGCCGGCTCAGGCGGCCTTGGTGAGCTTTCTCATCGACTCTCCCTTGAGGGCTATCTTGTGCGAGCCGTGCACGATGCGGTCCAGGATGGCGTCGGCCAGCGTGGGCTCGTCCAGCCAGGCGTGCCAGGCCGTCACCGGCAACTGGCTGGTGATGAGCGTCGAGCGTGTGCCCACCCGGTAGTCCAGCAATTCCAGCAGGTCGTTTCGCTCGTGCGCGGCAATCGGCGCGATGCCGAAGTCGTCCAGGATGAGCAGGTCCAGCCGCGCCAGTTGCCCCAGCCGTTTGCCCAGGCTGCCATCGCCGTGGGCAACGTGCAGCTCCTGCAGCAGCCGTGGCGCGCGGGTGTAGAGCACCGAGAAGCCCAGGCGTGCGGCCTGCTGCCCCAGTGCGCAGGCAAGCCACGTCTTGCCGCACCCGGTGGCGCCAGTGACCAGCACGTTGTGGCCATGGCGCAGCCAGTCCCCGCCGGCCAGGCTGGTGATGACCTCCCGGCTCAGGCCCCGGCTGGCGCGCCAGTCGATGTCCTCCAGGCAGGCACTGGAGACCTTCAGGCGGGCCGCCTTCAACAGGCGCTCCAGGCGTTTGCCGTCGCGCCAGTCCACCTCGCGCTGCACCAGCAGCGCCATACGAGGGTCGGCCCGTTGCCGCCGGCGTTGCGCCATCGAAACCCAATCCGACCAAGTCCAATTCATTGATGAAGACGTCCACGATCCGAACGGTGTTGTCTTCCGCAATGAAGTCATCCAGGCACTCCGGCAGCAGCGTGACCTGCTGTCTGTCCTGACCTTCGATGTATCTCGACATATTGACCCCCGTGTTCAATATGTCTGTGAACTCTACCGAGTTCGGCATTGGCCAGTGAGAGGGTTTTCACACAGCCTCAGCCTAGAACGGACTTCGTGACCCATAGGGCCGCTGTGCAGCGGTTGGAGCCGGTGGGTGCGGCTTGGAGTGCTCACGCTGGCTGATACGAAGCGGCTGTCCACCTAGCTACGCCTTCTGGGAACGGTTCTCTTCTTGCCCAAGGCCTTCGGTCGCTGATAGCTCGGCAGTTAAGTCTTTCGCAGAGCGCTGCAAGTTCTCTATGTCGACAGCGGTCATGTTCGCAAAGTCAAGTGCTCGCAGCTCGGAAACGAATGAGTTGATCGCAGCCTTCGCTCTTACCGCATCGACCGCTAACCGCACTCCGCCCACCTCTTCAAACGCAAGGTGGATGTAGCGGGCGAGCGAGGCCAAGCTGGAATGCCCTGACCACTCGCACACTCGTGTCTTCAGCTCCTCTGCCGACAGAAGGAGCTGCCGGAAGGCGTCAGGACTTTCGACGTGGTATTCCTCGATCAAAGCTTTGAAGACGTTTGTGATGAAACGGTGTCTGAACATATGTGCGCAGACCCGCGTATCGAGCCCAGCGGCGCGCACCAAGATCGACACCTCCTGCGTGATCGTGTTCGGCCGCAAGGCGAAGCCGGACGTCTCACTCAAGAGCAATGCCCCGGGATCGGCCGCCCTACCGCACGTGCGCCGGATGACAACGGATCTATTGACCCGAGCAAACTCCAACAGCAGTCGGGCGTCCGACTTGGTGATCGGAACCTCCCGAATGCGGTCCTTTCTTCGCCCCCGGCCCTTTTTTGTGACGAGTTCCAGACGAGGAGCCTGCATGGCCGCAGCCCTTTCGACACTCTGAACGGTCAGAGCGGCGATTTCCGAGCGTCGTGCGCCCGTGATCTCCAGCAGGCGTAGCATGATCTGCCGTCTTCGCCGTATGTAGTTGGACGGAGAATGCTCCGCAGCGGCATTTCGCAGTGCTGCGATGACTTCGCTACCAACTGGCAGGCGCCTGCGCTCGGGTGGCGTCGGCGGTGCTCTTGGAAATGCTCCGGTTTTTCGCCCAGCCCTTGACGTTGAGGGTCTCGACCTTGATCGTCTGCGCACTGGCCACGATCTCGCTCGTGGCCTTGTGCGCGTAGTCCTTGCGGATGTTGGCGATGCGCTGGTGCAGCCGTGCAACGGCCTGCTTCGCCTGGTTGCGGCGGTTGCTACCCTTGACGCGGCGGCTCAGCCGGCGCTGGTATCGCTTCAGTCGCTGCTCATGCTTGCGAAGGGCACCGAGCTTGGGCACCTCGCTGATGCGCTGGCCGTCATAAATCGTGGCCAGGGTCTTGAGGCCCATGTCGATGCCAACGCATTCAATGGGAGCGGCATCCAGCTCCGGCACCGCACATTCAAAGATGCTGGCCATGTACCACTTGTCCGCCTCGCGGGAAACGCGACTGGAGAGCAGGCGCCCGGCAGGCAGCTCGCCCGCCCGGAATTTCACTAGGCCCAGCTTGGGCAGTTTGACCAGACCGTCTCCGAAAGTGGTGGTCTGGTTGACCATGTAGATCGAGAACTGTCGGGCAAATTTGCCCCGGAATCGTGGGCGGGCAATCTTCGGCCCTTTGCGCTTGCCAGAGAGGCTGTTGAACCAGTTGACCAGGGCCTTGTGCAGATCGTCGGCCAGCGTCAGCAGGGCGTGAGCGGGGATGTCGGAGATCCATTCGGTCCCCTCCATCTTCTTCATGCTGACGATGAGTGCTTGGATCTCGGCCTTGGTGGGCCATCGGCCGTTGATATCGCGCGCAGTGAACACGCAGTCCAGCGCTGCGTTCCAGACGTAGCGAAGCCCGCCCTGCCAGCGACGCAGGGCTGAGGCCTGCTGTTGGTTGGGGTACAGGCGCAGCACGGCAGCGCGGGTGATCCTGGCCTCACTCATGCCGTCAAAGCCCTCCAGTTCAAGGGGCTAGCGAACATCGAGCCAAGGACCGCATCGAATCGCTCCATCCGGCTCATCCGCCGCATGTTCCAACGGACGGCCATCTCTCGCAGATACCTGTCTGCATGCTTGATGCTGAACCAGTGCCACACGCCAGCGATGGCGCGTTTGATGGTGGCGTTGAAGCTCTCAACGCTGTTGGTGTGCGCACATGCGACGGCCAGCGGATCGCGCCTGGACCATTCGCCCTTGCTGTGGTTCACGCGCAGGTGCGCTGGGAAGCGCTT
>Ga0255212_1000147_pt1 | contig 21554 bp, 18 predicted proteins | sample Miss_Yuk_RepC_8d_FD_188425 | JGI IMG/M metagenome (GOLD analysis project Ga0255212, IMG submission 188425) | Freshwater microbial communities from Mississippi River, Louisiana, United States - Miss_Yuk_RepC_8d | ecosystem: Environmental > Aquatic > Freshwater > River | place: USA: Louisiana...
GCGACAACATCGCCATGACTGTTAAGCTGATCAACCCGATCGCTATGAACGAAGGTCTGCGCTTCGCTATCCGCGAAGGTGGCCGTACCGTTGGCGCCGGCGTTGTTGCTAAGATCATTGAGTAAGTCGGTACAGCGTCATCCCCGCGCAAGCGGGGATCTCCTGCCATAACGCAGAGATGCCAGCCTGCGCTGGCATGACAAAGTAGAAAAAGACCCCGGTTCGCAAGGGCCGGGGTTTTTGTTTCTTTTAGAATTATAGGATGAGGTTGTGTGCGGGGCGGCCTTACATGTCTTTAATATTACGCGCCATAACATCGATAATATGCCAGTGTTTTATGGGGCCCGCTGCAGTTGGGCTATCGTGCTCAACCTCGTTGAAAACTTCAATCTCCCAGCCGGTAAAAAGTGTACGGATTTGATCGGCACACAGGAAGGTCATGCGTTCATTCGTGGCCCATTCATCTTGAGGGCCGAAGAAGTTACCGCTAAATCGTCCGCCAAATTTGGTGGCGTCGCTTATTTTAGACCATAATGAATCGAAATTTGCGGGTGAACAAAACGGAATTGAATAATGCGCGTTGATAAGTTGCGCTTGGGGTAAACTGCATGTCTCAAATGGCTCACATAAAATGATCAGGTTTTTGCGATAGGCGTCGAATTTGGGCGCATTGAAAAAGTCGGGTACTCTTGCATTGCTATCAATGGCAAGAACCTGCCAGCCGTGCGAGAGCAGTTCCAATGTATCGTTGCCCGTACCGCAGCCCAGATCTATGGCCTGTGCATTTGGCGGGATTTCTGTAAAGGCGCTGAGCGCACGCCGCAAAGTTGGCGACGCCTTGCGCTCCATGTGCTGCGCGTAATAATTGGCCCATCTTTGCTCGCTCATGCCGCGAGCGTAGAATATCTGGCCTGAAGTTGAAAAGCATAATTTACGGCGGGGTTATACTGCTTTAGCTTACCCGTATCAGAGCTGATTTCTATTGATCAAGCGACGCTGGAGCCGAAAATGCCCTTTTATATCCGTAAGTCCATTTCGCTGGGGCCGGTGCGGTTTAATCTGTCCAAATCGGGGCTAGGGGTCTCGCTTGGCGTTAAGGGGCTACGAGTAGGCACGGGGCCGCGCGGCAAGTATTTGCATATGGGGCGGGGCGGTTTGTATTACCGCACCTCGCTGGAGGGCAAACCCGCCGATGCGACTGAACAGAATGAAGCTGGGCAGTTGGAGCAGAGTGGGCCAGAGATGGGCGGGCCAGAGACAGGTGGCGCTGGTGCGCCTGCCCGGCAAAGTGGGGCAGGGCGTGCGGCAGGCTCAGCCTGGCAGCGCTGGTGGCCGTTTGTGGCGCTGGCGGCTCTCATGGCCTATGGCTATTTCAAACATTGATTTTTAAGTGCCAGCATCCCCATGCGGGTACATGGGGATGGGGCTGCTCTACCAAGAGCATACGGATTACACCGGCGCTGAGGCCGCGCCAGCTGGCGAGCTAGGGGCTAGCACCGGCGCCTTAATCGGTGCCTTTAAAGCTGAGGTGGCCGCACGCGGTGTGAAGGTACAGACCTGCTGCATGCTGCCGCTCAGTTCTTCCATGCGACCGCCGCAGCCTGCCACGCCATTGCTCAGGGGCAGGTTGAGGGTGGGGCCGTTCAGGTTGAGCTCGGTAAACGTGTTGGAGCCGCATCTGTAGCCGGAGCTGCCGTAATAGATGCCGACATTGCCGCTATTGGTCAGCTGCGCCGGGACCTGATAGATACTGCTGCAATGCAGGTTGCCTTTTTCGCCCTTCTCATTGACGGCATTGGGGTTGGAAAACTCGCTATGCTTGTACAGCAGGTTGAGACGACCGGTGGGGCGAATGGCGCCATCATCCAGTTTTTCCAAAATGGGCAGCAAGGTATAGGAATGCACGGGCTGCTCATGCAGGCTGTTGAAAACATCAGACGGCACCGGCAGGTCGTGATTGCTGCAGCCACTCATCCCCAGCGCGCTGAACGCTATGACGCTGGCGCCGATGCTATGCGCAGCGGTGGCACTGAAGAGGGGACGCAGAAACGATTTATTGATACGCATGATAAACTCCTGATGCAGCCATTAAACGGCCAGCTGCAGCAGAAGTCGAAAGAAGCTTCGATGACAGATTTATGACGGATTTGTGACAGCGGCGCTGATAGATTCATCGCTTGATTCAAGGATAAGCTGAGGGCCGAGCGTGAGGGCATCGTCGGGCTTGTTTGAAGATGTAGAGGCTTCATCAATCAGCTGCCCATAGTAACTGACCCATATAGGCTGATGGACGGGCTGATGCAGCGCGCTGCTCTTGGTCTGGTAGATGAATTGCTCGCGCACGACTTTGACCATTGCAATGCCATGCGTGCGGGCATACTCCTCCGCGCCACGCTGAAAGCCACCGGTAGAAAATACCACGCCCTTATGTGCCCCGAGCGCGGTGAGCTTGGCGGCAAATGCCATCACATCATCGCGCTCAACTGCGCGTGTCGTATGCTTGCACTCACACAGCACAACAAAATCCAGTCCCAGCACGCGAAAGCTGGCCTTGATATCGATCTGGTATTCGGCGCCCGTTGCATCCTGCAGGCGCGTATCATGCAGCACTTCATATTGCGTGATGGGTTTTTTGTTGTGGCGCAGCGTGTCGGCCACAAATTGTTCGAACGCGCGGGCGTTGGTGTGGTAGCCAGGATCAGGCGGGGGATTGCGCGGCATGGTGACTCCGATGGTCAGACGAAAAAGCCCCTCGCATATGTGCATTGAAAATAGGCAGGGCAAGGGCGGTGCGGAAATTAATATTTATTAACTAATTTATTAACAAGATGGCAGATTCCGGGCATATACAGGGGGATTCCGCTCCTACTTAAGTGCCGGAAAAGTGCGGCCAAACTCCCACAATCAAAAAACTTAATTTTCCCCTTCCAATTTTGGCACGGATTGTGTATAGCGCGCCGTCCGGGACTCACTTTGCAAAAGGTGGGCCGGATTGTGTTTCGGTTGCAGGATGGCTGCAAGGCCTTTAGGAGCGTAGCTCAACTGGTAGAGCACCGGTCTCCAAAACCGGGGGTTGTGGGTTCGATCCCCTCCGCTCCTGCCAGCCGGAACAGAACGAAAGAGGGTGAGTGAGCGATGGCACTGGCAAAAACGGGACAGTTCATCCGCGAAGTGAAGCAGGAGGCCGCACGGGTCACCTGGCCGACGCGCAAGGAAACCGGCATCAGCACCGTGATGGTGTTGGTCTTGGTATTCGTGATGGGCCTGTTCTTCCTTGTGATTGATCAGCTCATTCAATTTGGCTTGAAACTTGTTCTGGGGATTGGGTGAGCACCATGGCAGCACGCTGGTATGTCGTAAACGTCCATTCGAGCTTCGAAAAGAAGGTTGCCCAGTCCATCAAGGAAAAGGCAGCGCAGAAGGGCCTCGCTGAAAAGATTGAAGACGTTCAGGTTCCCACCGAGAAGGTGGTTGAAGTCCGTCGTGGCAAGAAGCACGACGCTGAACGCAAATTCTTCCCCGGCTATGTGCTGGTGAAGATGGAGCTGAGCGATGAAACCTGGAGCATGGTCAAGAACCTGCCCAAGGTTACCGGCTTTTTGGGTGGCAGCGGCAAGCCGCAGGCCATCAGTCAGGCTGAAGCGGACCGCATCATGAATGCGGTGGCTGAAGGCATCGAAAATCCCAAGCCGTCGGTCAAGTTCGAAGTGGGCGAAAACGTCCGCGTTGTCGATGGTCCGTTCAACACCTTCACCGGTACGGTTGAAGAAATCGACGAAGAGAAGGCCCGCCTCAAGGTGTCGGTCTCGATCTTCGGTCGCGCCACCCCGGTGGAGCTGGACTACACGCAGGTTGAAAAGGCCGCGTAACAGTCAGTACGAGATACCCTGCCGGTGGGGATCACCGGAAATCCGGTGTGGGAGCTGAGCCATCAGCGCACCACGCCAAACTGAAGTGAGGATGAAATGGCAGCGAAAAAAATCGCCGGCTACATCAAGCTGCAGGTTCCCGCAGGTGGCGCCAATCCGTCGCCCCCGATCGGTCCTGCTCTCGGTCAGCGCGGTCTGAACATTATGGAATTCTGTAAGGCCTTCAATGCGAAGACCCAGCAGATGGAAAAGGGTATGCCGATCCCGGTGATCATCACCGCGTATCAGGACCGCTCGTTCACCTTCGAGATGAAGCAGCCGCCGGCTACTTACTGGATCAAGAAGGCCGCCAAGCTCGACAAGGGTTCCAAGAAGACCGGTACCGACTTTGTGGGCAAGATCAAGTTCTCGGCTCTGCTCGACATCGCCAAGAACAAGATGGTTGACACCAACAGCAACGACGTTGATGCGGTAGCGCGTCAGCTCGCTGGCTCGGCCAAGTCGATGGGCCTCGAAGTGGTGGAGGGCTAAACCATGGCGACCAACAAGCGTATTACCAAAGCCTATGAAGGCATCGTTCCCGGTCAGACCGTAGCGCTGGCCGACGCCGTGAAGCTCATCCGCTCGCGCGCCAACGCCAAGTTCGATGAAACCATCGAAGTAGCGATGAACCTGAACGTTGACGTCACCCAGTCGGACCAGCAGGTACGTGGCGTGATTGCCCTGCCGCATGGTACCGGCAAGACCGTTCGCGTTGCCGTGTTCGCCAAGGGCGACAAGGCCGAAGCCGCCAAGAAGGCCGGCGCTGACGTTGTCGGTGATGATGATCTCGTTGAGCTCATCAACAAGGGCACCATCAACTTCGACCGCTGCATCGCGACCCCGGACATGATGGGCGTTGTCGGTAAGGTGGCCAAGGTTCTCGGTCCGCGTGGCCTGATGCCGAACCCCAAGCTGGGCACTGTCACCCCGAACGTGGAAGCCGCGATCAAGGCTGCCAAGGCCGGTCAGGTTGAGTTCCGTGCTGAAAAGGCCGGTATCGTTCACGCCGGTGTGGGCAAGGTTAGCTTTGGCGATGACAAGATCCTGGAGAACGTCAAGGCGTTCGTACAGGCCATCGCCCGTGCCAAGCCGGCCGGTGCCAAGGGTGTGTACATCAACAAGATCTCGCTGAGCTCCACCATGGGCCCCGGCGTGAAGATTGATATCGCCAGCGCCGTTGAAAGCGCAGCGTAATGGAGTTCCGGCACCAGCCTTACGGTTGGTGCCGGTATACCCGGTCCGAGACTGTCGGCAGAGCTGAGCTCAGAAGTCCGGCATAGATTGGGAAGACACAAGCTTTACGGCTTATGACTTCCGGAGCGGGAAATATGGATGGTGACATGGTGTCATCATCTGGTGCAACGGAAGGGCAAGAAGCCCTTTTAAACTGGAGGTAACCTGTGGATCGTGCTCAAAAAGCGCAAACCGTCAGCGAGCTGAACCAGAGCCTGCAAACGTCAGCTGGCGTTGTTCTGGCCCATAACCTGGGTCTGGACGCAGCCGCCATCACTGACCTGCGCAAGAAGGTTCGTGCAGCTAATGGTCGCTTCAAAGTAGCAAAGAACAGGCTCATCGCCCGTGCCCTCGAAGGTACGCCGTTCAAACCCCTCGACGCCAAGCTCAAGGGTCCGACCGCCATCGTGTATGGCGAGGACATCTTCGCGCTGACCAAGGCGATCGCGGCATTTGCCAAGACCAATGACAAGCTCAAGGTCGTCGGCGGTGCTATGGGTTCGGAAATTCTGGACGAGAAGGGTGTAGCCACCCTCGCCAGCATGCCGAGCATGAACGAGCTGCGTGCAACGATTATTGGTCTCCTGCAGGCTCCGGCCGGCAAGGTAGCCCGCGTAATCAATGCCTACGCAACCAAAGAAGGCGGCGAACAGCCTGCTGCTTAATCAACCTGTATAACTAACTGGAGAAACAAATGAGCAAACTGGAAAAGCTGGTCGACGAACTCTCGACCCTCACCGTTATGGAAGCCGCTGAACTGGCCAAGCTGCTGGAAACCAAGTGGGGCGTATCTGCCGCCGCTGCGGTTGCTGTAGCTGCCCCGGGTGCGGGTGGTGGTGCGGCTGCTGAAGCCAAGACCGAGTTCGACGTCATCCTCGTTGAGGGCGGCGCCAACAAGATCAACGTGATTAAGGAAATCCGCGCTGTTCTGCCGAGCCTGGGCCTGAAGGAAGCCAAGGACCTGGTAGAAGGTGCTCCGAAGGCCATCAAGGAAGGCGTGGCCAAGGACGAAGCCGAGAAGATCAAGAAGCAGCTCGAAGCTGCTGGCGCCAAGGTCGAGATCAAGTAAGATCTTGCGCAGAGCTTCTCGCTCATATGCATACGGGACGGTGGCTGGCAGTCATGCTGGCCACCGCGCCCTATTTTGTGTTTTTGGTAAGTAACTGGTCACTGTCACCGCTCTAGCCGAGAGGAACATCTCCATGGTCAAGTCGAACCTCGCGATCAAAGCCCCGATCGCCTCCTCCTTCACGGGTCGCAAGCGCATCCGCAAGTCCTTTGGACGCATCCCTGAAGTTGCCGAGATGCCCAACCTCATCGAAGTGCAGCGCCAGTCCTATGACATGTTCCTGCAGATGGACGTTCTGCCCAGCCAGCGTCAGCGCATTGGCCTGCAGGAAGTTTTCACCTCGATCTTCCCGATCAAGGATTTTGCCGAGCGCGCCGTTCTCGATTTCGTGCGCTATGAATTTGAAGAGCCGAAGTATGACGTAGAAGAGTGCCAGCAGCGCGGTATGACATTCGCCGCGCCGCTCAAGGTCACCCTGCGCCTGTCGGTGTTTGATGTGGATGCCGATACCGGCCTGAAGTCGATCCGCGACATCAAGGAACAGGACGTGTATATGGGCGACATTCCGCTCATGACCTCCAACGGTACCTTCGTTGTTAATGGCACCGAGCGCGTAATCGTCTCGCAGATGCATCGCAGCCCGGGTGTGTTCTTCGACCATGACGGTGGTAAGACCCACAGCTCCGGTAAGTTCCTGTTCGCTTCGCGCGTGATCCCGTATCGCGGTTCGTGGCTGGACTTTGAATTTGACGCCAAGGATATCCTCAACGTCCGTATCGACCGCCGCCGTAAGCTGCCGGCGACCACGCTGATGATGGCGCTCGACAGTGCCGACACCGAGGCGCTGCGTGCCAAGCGCCTGAAGGAAGGCAAGGCCCTGGGTGCGTATGAAGCCCGTGGTATGAGCAAGGAAGAAATCCTGCACACCTTCTACGACACCTACACCGTTGACCGCGCCAAGGCGGCCAAGGGCAAGAAGGATGAAGGCAGCTGGAAGACCGCTTTTGTGCCCGAGCGCATGAAGGGCGTGAAGCTGACCTATGACCTCATCGACGCCAAGACCGGTAACGTGATTGCCGAAGCTGGTGCCAAGCTCAACCTGCGCACCGCCCGCAAGTATGTGGAAGAGGGCCTGAAGGAGCGCGTTGTTTTGGCTGAAGAGCTGGTGGGCAGCTATCTGGGTGACGACATCATCGACACCAAGACCGGCCTCGTGCTGTTTGAAGCCGGCCATGAGCTGAGCCAGGGCGACCTCGATAAGCTGGTGCGTCTGGGCTATGACGAGATCAGCCTGCTGTTCATCGATCATGCCAATGTTGGTCCGTATATCCGCAACACGCTGGAATCCGACAAGAACGCCACCCGCGAAGAAGCGCTGATCGACATCTACCGCGTCATGCGTCCGGGTGAACCGCCGACCCTGGAAAGCGCCGAAGCGCTGATGCAGGGCCTGTTCTTTGACATCGAGCGCTACGACCTGTCGGCCGTGGGCCGCGTGAAGATGAATGCGCGTCTGGGCTTCGAGTTCGACGACAAGCAGCGCGTTCTCTCCAAGAAGGACATCCTGTCCATCCTCAAGATCCTGCACGACCTGAAGGACGGCCGCGGCGAGGTGGACGATATCGACCATCTGGGCAACCGCCGCGTGCGCTCGGTTGGTGAATTGATGGAGAACCAGTATCGTCTGGGTCTGCTGCGCATGGAGCGCGCCATCAAGGAACGCATGAGCAGTGTTGAAATCGACACCGTCATGCCGCATGACCTGATCAACGCCAAGCCGGCCGCTGCTGCTGTGCGTGAATTCTTCGGCTCCTCGCAGCTGTCGCAGTTCATGGACCAGACCAACCCGCTGTCGGAAATCACCCACAAGCGCCGTATGTCGGCCCTCGGCCCGGGCGGTCTGACCCGCGAACGTGCCGGCTTTGAAGTGCGCGACGTGCATCCGACCCACTATGGTCGTATCTGCCCGATCGAAACGCCGGAAGGTCCGAACATCGGTCTGATCTCCTCGCTGTCCACCTATGCGCGCGTCAATCAGTACGGCTTCATCGAGAGCCCGTATCGCCGCGTGAAGGATGGCCGTGTGACGGATGAAGTAGTTTACCTCTCCGCTATGGAAGAGGGCCGCTACACCATCGCCCAGGCTAACGCCGCTGTCGACACCAAGGGCCAGCTCACCGAGAGCATCGTCAGCTGCCGCAAGGCCGGTGACTATGTGATGGCGCTGCCGGAAAACATCGACTTCATCGACGTCTCGCCCAAGCAGCTGGTTTCGGTTGCGGCGGCGCTGGTCCCGTTCCTTGAAAACGACGACGCCAACCGCGCACTCATGGGCGCCAACATGCAACGTCAGGCTGTGCCGCTGCTGCAGAGCCAGGCGCCGCTCGTTGGTACCGGTATGGAAGCCACTGTTGCCCGTGACTCCGGTGCCGCCATTGCGGCCCGCCGCTCGGGTGTGGTTGACCAGGTTGACGGTCGCCGTATCGTTATCCGCGCCACTGAAGATGTAAACCCGGACACCCCGACGGTTGACATCTACACCCTGCGCAAGTTCCAGCGTTCCAACCAGAGCACCTGTATTACGCAGAAGCCGCTGGTGAAGGTGGGCGACGTGGTTCAGAAGGGCGACATCGTGGCCGATGGTCCGTCGACCGAGCTGGGCGAACTCGCGCTGGGCCGCAATGCCCTGGTGGCCTTCATGCCCTGGAACGGCTACAACTTCGAAGACTCCATCCTCATCTCTGAGCGCATCGTGCGTGATGACGTGTTCACCTCCATCCACCTCGAAGAATTCGAAGTGATGGCGCGTGACACCAAGCTGGGTGAAGAAGAAATCACCCGCGACATCCCCAACGTTGGCGAAGAAGCCCTCAAGCATCTCGACGAAGCCGGTATCGTGTATATCGGTGCCGAAGTGAACCCTGGCGACATTCTGGTGGGCAAGGTAACGCCGAAGGGCGAAACCCCGATCACCCCGGAAGAGAAACTGCTGCGTGCCATTTTCGGTGAAAAGGCTAGCGACGTGCGTGACACCTCGCTCAAGCTGCCGCCGGGCGTATCGGGCACTGTGGTTGAAGTACGCGTCTTCTCGCGTCGTGGTATCGACAAGGACGAACGTGCGATTGCGATTGAACGCGCTGAAATCGAGCGTCTGGCCAAGGACCGTGACGACGAAAAGGCTATTCTCGACCGCTCGTTCTATGACTCGCTCAAGGACATGCTGATGGGTCAGAAGTCGGTCAAGGGCCCGAAGGGCTTCAAGACCGGCAACAAGATCACGGAAGCTGATCTCGCCGAGTTCACCCCTGGCCAGTGGCGCCAGATTGCGGTGGATAGCGAGAAGGTGATGAGCCAGATCGAAAGCGCCAGCAAGGTGTTCGACGAAGCCGTCGACAAGCTGCTGGCCCGCTTCAACGACCGTGTTGAAAAGCTGCAGCGCGGTGACGAACTGCCCCCGGGCGTGATGAAGATGGTCAAGGTCTTCGTGGCTGTGAAGCGCAAGCTGCAGCCCGGCGACAAGATGGCCGGCCGTCACGGTAACAAGGGTGTGGTCTCGCGCATCGTGCCGATCGAAGATATGCCCTACCTTGAGGACGGTACGCCGGTTGACGTCGTGCTGAACCCGCTGGGCGTGCCGTCGCGCATGAACGTTGGTCAGATTCTGGAAACCCACCTGGGTTGGGCTGCTGCCGGCATCGGTAAGCAGATCGGTCAGATCGTGCGCGAATATCAGTCGCACACCCAGTCTGAACGCGATCAGGCCATGAGCAGCCTCAAGGCTAAACTTGAGCATGTTTATGGTGCCGAACTCTGGAAGGAAGAGATCAGCAAGCTCAGCGATGATCAGCTGATTGAGCTGGGCCAGAACCTCACCCCGGGCGTGCCGTTTGCAACCCCCGTGTTCGACGGTGCCCGCGAAGCCGACATCAATGCCGCGCTCGCTGAAGCCGGTATCGATACCTCGGGTCAGATGCAGCTGGTTGACGGCCGTACCGGTGAGCCCTTCGACCGCAAGGTCACCGTGGGCTACATGTACATGCTCAAGCTGCACCACCTTGTCGATGACAAGATCCACGCCCGCTCGATCGGCCCGTACAGTCTTGTGACCCAGCAGCCGCTGGGTGGTAAGGCCCAGTTCGGTGGTCAGCGCTTCGGTGAAATGGAAGTGTGGGCCCTTGAAGCTTACGGTTCTGCGTACACACTGCAGGAAATCCTCACGGTCAAGTCGGACGACGTCTCCGGCCGTGCCAAGGTTTACGAAGCGATTGTTCGTGGCGATACCAACTTTGAAGCCGGCGTGCCCGAAAGCTTCAACGTTCTGGTCAAGGAAATGCGTTCCTTGGGTCTGAATGTTGAACTCGAGCAGCGTTCGTTCTGAGCTAACCGAATAAGAGATCAGGAGTAAAACATGAGCCAGCAAGAACTGATGACGATCTTCGGTCAGCCCCAGGGCCCGCAGGCGTTTGACCAGATCCGTATCTCCATCGCCAGCCCGGAGCGTATCCGTAGCTGGTCGTTTGGCGAAATCAAGAAGCCGGAAACCATCAACTACCGTACGTTCAAGCCCGAGCGTGACGGCTTGTTCTGCGCCCGCATTTTTGGCCCGATCAAGGACTATGAATGCTTGTGCGGCAAGTATAAGCGCATGAAGTATCGCGGCATCGTCTGCGAAAAGTGCGGTGTTGAAGTGACCCTGTCCAAGGTACGCCGTGAACGTATGGGCCATATCGAACTGGCCTCGCCGGTTGCGCATATCTGGTTCCTCAAGTCGCTGCCGTCGCGTATCGGCCTGCTGCTCGATGTCACCCTGCGTGACCTTGAGAAGGTTCTGTACTTCGAACAATACGTTGTTCTGGAGCCGGGCCTGACCCCGCTCAAGCTGCACCAGCTGCTGAGCGAAGATGAGCTGCTGACCGCGCAGGACGAATATGGCGAAGACGCCTTCCAGGCCGGCATCGGTGCTGAAGCGCTCAAAGTCATGCTCGCCGCGATTGATGTTGAGAAGGAAGCCGCCAGCCTGCGCGAAGACCTGATCGACACCACCTCGGAAGCCAAGCGCAAGAAGATCATCAAGCGCCTGAAGCTGATCGACAGCTTCAAGGAATCCGGCTCGCGTCCGGAATGGATGGTACTGGATGTGGTGCCGGTGATCCCGCCGGAACTGCGTCCGCTGGTTCCGCTCGATGGTGGCCGCTTTGCGACCTCGGATCTCAATGATCTGTATCGCCGCGTCATCAACCGTAACAACCGCCTCAAGCGCCTGATGGAGCTGCGTGCGCCGGACATCATCGTCCGCAACGAAAAGCGCATGCTGCAGGAATCGGTTGACGCCCTGTTTGACAATGGTCGTCGTGGCCGTGTCATCACCGGTGCCAACAAGCGTCCGCTCAAGTCGCTCTCGGACATGCTCAAGGGCAAGCAGGGCCGCTTCCGTGCCAACCTGCTCGGTAAGCGCGTCGACTATTCGGGCCGTTCGGTTATCGTCGTTGGTCCTGAGCTGAAGCTGCACCAGTGCGGTCTGCCCAAGAAGATGGCGCTGGAACTGTTCAAGCCGTTCATCTACGCCAAGCTCGAACTGTATGGCATGGCCAGCACAGTGAAGGCCGCCAAGCGCATGGTGGAGAAGGAACGTCCGGAAGTGTGGGACATCCTCGAAGAGGTGATCCGCGAACATCCGGTTCTGCTCAACCGCGCCCCCACGCTGCACCGTCTGGGTATCCAGGCGTTTGAGCCGGTTCTGATCGAAGGTAAGGCTATTCAGCTGCACCCGCTGGTCTGTACCGCGTTTAACGCCGACTTCGACGGTGACCAGATGGCCGTGCACGTTCCGCTGAGCCTTGAAGCCCAGCTGGAAGCGCGCGTGCTGATGATGTCGACCAACAACATCCTCAGCCCCGCCAGCGGTAAGCCGATCCTTGATCCCAAGCAGGACATCGTTCTGGGTATCTACTACCTCTCGATGGAAGCTGACGGTGAGAAGGGTGAGGGCATGGCCTTTGCCAACGTCGCTGAAATTCAGATGGCGCTGGACAATAAGGCTGTCAGCATGCACGCCAAGATCACGGCGCGTTTCAACACCAAGGACGAAGACGGCAACGACATCGTTCAGCGTGTGCAAACCACCCCGGGCCGTATGCTGATCTCTGAAATTCTGCCCAAGCACCACAAGGTTCCGTTCAGCACCATCAACAAGGTTCTGACCAAGAAGGAACTGGGGAACATCATCGATATGGTGTACCGCCACTGTGGCCAGAAAGAGACCTGCATTTTCTCCGACCGCTTGATGAAGCTCGGCTTCATGCACGCCTGTAAGGCTGGTATCTCGTTCGGTAAGGATGACATGATCATCCCCGAAGCCAAGCACACCTTGGTTTCCGAAGCCGAGAAGAAGGTGAAGGAGTTCGAACAGCAGTATATGGACGGCCTCATCACCCACGGCGAAAAGTACAACAAGGTCGTGGACGTCTGGTCGAGCTGCACGGAAGAAGTTGCCCAGGAAATGATGAAGGTCATTTCCAAGGTCAGCGGCACCAAGATCAACTCGGTCTACATGATGGCTCACTCGGGTGCCCGTGGTTCCGCAGCCCAGATGCGTCAGCTTGCCGGTATGCGCGGCCTCATGGCCAAGCCGTCGGGCGAGATCATTGAGACCCCGATCAAGTCGAACTTCAAGGAAGGTCTGACCGTTCTCGAATACTTCAACGCGACCCACGGTGCCCGTAAGGGTCTGGCCGACACCGCGCTGAAGACCGCGAACTCCGGTTACCTGACCCGTCGTCTGGTGGACGTTGCGTCTGACGTGATTGTCACCAGCCACGATTGCGGTACCGACAAGGGTATCCGTGTGCGTGCTGTGATGGACGGTGCTGAAGTGATTGCCCCGCTGTCTGAGCGTATCCTTGGCCGTGTCACGGCAGAGGAAGTGCGCAGCCTGATCGGCGGCGAGCTGGTTGCTCCGGCTGGCACCCTGATCGATGAAACCATGGTTGTGGCCATCGACAAGGCTGGCGTGGACGAAGTGATGATCCGCTCGGCTCTGACCTGTGCCAGCACCGAAGGTGTGTGCGCCCAGTGCTATGGTCGTGACCTGGCCCGCGGTACCCGCGTCAATGTGGGTGAAGCCGTTGGTGTTATGGCCGCCCAGTCGATCGGTGAACCGGGTACCCAGCTCACCATGCGTACGTTCCACATCGGTGGTGCGGCGCAGCGTGGTGCTGAGCAGTCGGCAATCGAAGCGGGTGCTGATGGCAAGATCACCATCAAGAATTCGGCGACGGTTACCAACTCTGAAGGCATTGTCATCGTCATGGCCCGCAACTGCGAAGTTGTGGTCAGCGATGTGCAGGGCCGCCTGAAGGCCAGCTATCGTGTACCGTATGGTGCCAAGCTGCTGGTCAAGGAAGGTGCCGAGATCAAGCGCGGCCAGAAGCTGGCCGAGTGGGATCCGTACACCCAGCCCATCATCACCGAGCGCGACGGTTACGTGGCCTATATGGACCTGACCGACGGCATCTCGATGAGCGAAAAGATGGACGAGGCCACCGGTATCTCCAACCGCGTTGTCACCGACTGGCGTCAGCATCCCAAGGGTGGCACGCTCAAGCCGCGTGTCGTTCTGCGTGATGCCGACAAGAACGTCATCAAGCTGTCCAACGGTCTTGAAGCGCGTTACTTCATGTCGCCGGACGCCATTCTCAGCGTTGAGAACGGCGCGCAGGTTAAGGCGGGTGACATTCTCGCCCGTATCCCGCGTGAAAGCGCCAAGACCCGCGACATCACCGGCGGTCTGCCGCGCGTGGCTGAGCTGTTCGAAGCCCGCAAGCCGAAGGATCACGCCATTCTGGCCGACATCGCCGGCCGTGTGGAATTCGGCAAGGACTACAAGAACAAGCGTCGCATCGTGCTGACCCCGCTGGAAGGCGGCGAGGACGAAGCCCGCGAGTATCTGGTACCTAAGGGTCGCCACATCAGCGTTCAGGAAGGCGATCTGGTTCAGGTCGGCGATACCCTGGTCGATGGTCCGAAGGCACCGCACGACATTCTGCAGGTTCTCGGTGTTGAGGCGCTCGCGCAGTACCTCATCAACGAAGTGCAGGACGTCTATCGTCTGCAGGGCGTGAAGATCAACGACAAGCACATTGAAGTGATCGTCCGCCAGATGATGCAGAAGGTTCACGTGACCGATCCGGGTCAGACCGAGTTCCTCGCTGACGAGGAAGTCGATCGTCTCGAATTCATCGCGGAGAACGAGCGCGTCCTCAAGGCCGGCCTCAAGACCGCAACGGCGATCCCGCTGCTCATGGGTATTACCCGTGCGTCGCTGCAGACCCGTTCGTTTATCTCGGCTGCGTCGTTCCAGGAAACCACCCGCGTCCTCACGGAAGCGGCGGTGCAGGGCAAGATCGACACCCTCGACGGTCTCAAGGAGAACGTCATCGTCGGTCGCCTGATCCCGGCTGGTACGGGTTCTGTGGTCAACCGCCTCAAGGCGGTGGCTGCCGAGCGCGATCGTGCCGCTGGCTTGCTGCCCGGCGCCAAGAGCGACGAACTGCCGGCCAGCGATGCGGCCTAAGCAGATCGGTGCGCAGGCTGCAAAGTCTGCGACATTATGAGACAGAAAACCCCGGCCTAACCGCCGGGGTTTTTTATTGCGTCAACCTGCCGATTTGGTTAGGGTACGGCCCCGTTAGCCAATAGGGCGTCCCCAAATCTGCCAGCATGATGCTGGGTGAGAGGCGGGGCCACCACCGGCCGCTCACGGATATTTGAGAATTTGACAAAACTGGACGTCGTCAGACGCCCGGTACCGCAATGATTTTATAGATATGACAGGAGCCCCCATGACCCCGTTTGAAGAAGTATTCACCCAGCCGCTCCAGAGCAACCCCAGTAGCGTTTTCAAGGTGCTGGCTGGCTATGCTTATACGGCTCCGCTCAAGATCAGCGACGAGCTGCGCATGAATGCCGTGATCATCGGCCCGCCGCGTAATATTTTCCGCCAGCTCTCGCATCCCGGCCTTAAGCAGGATGTGGGCTTTAGCGCCAACCCGCTGCAGCGCTATGTTGATCCGCGTAACCCCGGCGATCTCACCCAGCATCTGCTGGTGGATGAAGCCATTGGCCGCGTGCTGGACGTTAATGCGTTTGAGGATCGTGGCACCCATACGCCCGAGCGCTATATGGCCGCCCTGTGGCTGCAGCCGGGCCCAGAAGCTTGGCCAGATGGTGGGTCAGATAATAGGCCGGATTTGATTGTGCGCGGTCTGGCCTCTGGCTTGCCTGCCAATTTCAGTGAGATGATTGTGCCCGTGGCTGACCGCTATGGCGCTCGCTTCATCATGCGCAAAGTACCCTACATCATCCAGCCGGATTAAGGCGCAAGGATACGCCAGGTTTGAGCAGAAGGCGCGGGCAGCCAGCCCCGCGCCTTTTTGCATAAAGATGTTACGGTGAGGTTTGCTGCTGCTTGCGCCGGTCGCGGATAATGTATTTGCTGCAGCGATAAATGCCATAGCAGCTGATCAGACCCCAGCAGACATTGATGACAAAAGCCGACAGGTTCCAGCTATACATCAGCGAGATGATGATGAGCACCGAAGCCAGCGCGTTGAGCACCGAATAGATCATGCGCTTGGCAAAGTCCCGCTGCCATTGCAGACGGGCATAGCAACCAATCGACAGGGCAACGCCGATCAGGCCGATCAGGTCAGGTAGAGTGGGCAGGGTAGCAGGCATATTCATGCGCGCGAGTATAACGGAAAGCCCCGCGCCACCCAAGAGCTGACGAGAATGAAAAGGCAATCCGAGCCTGATATAAAAACGCTACGCCTCATTCAAAAGAATATCTCGCCCGAGTCAGCAAAAAAGCCCCGGCGGAAGGGCCGGGGCTTTTGTTCTTAAGCCGCTTTGATGTTAGGTCTGGCTAGTTCAGGTGCCGCCCGGCCGAGAGAACCGGCACCGGCTTGCTGGCAGCTGCAGCGGCGGCTGGCAGTTGCGCGGGGAGGTCGGCCAGAAAGCCAATGCTCTGCCGCTTCGCTTCGACCTTAGGTTTGAAGCTGTCGGCCATGGCATTGAAGTCACCCGGCATCAGGGTTTTGAGGGCGTCGCGGCGGGCCATGCGTTCAGACAGCGTCATCTGGCTGATGGGCTGGCGGGGCTGGTCTGGCGGGCAGACGCGCAGGCTGATCTGCTCCAGCGCGTTTTCGATGATATTGCGCACTTCGCGGCCATTCTCAAAGCCCTTGCCGGTTTCCTGCTGGCGGCGGGCAATGGCATCGTAGCCGGCCTCAGCGGCACCCGGCCCCAAGATGAGGCCCTGCTTCTTGACCATGCCGTTGAAGATGACCTTGAGGTCGTCCGGCTTGAAGTCCTCATGATGGATGAAGCTTTTGAAGCGCGAGGGAAAGCCGGGGGTTTTGGCCACCAGCGTATCAATCCCCGGCGCATCGGGCGTATCACCATAGCCGGACAGCACCACCACAAAGCGGTGACGGTCATCTTCCATGCGCTTGGTCAGCACACCAAGCGGCTGGCGCTTGAAGTCACCGCCGACGCCTTCAGGCGGAAGCAGGTGATGCGCCTCATCGATGTACAGGATGCCGTCCATCGCTTCATCGCACTTCTTGTTGGTTTTGATGGCGCTCTGGCCCACATAACCACCAATCAGGTCGTCTTCCTTGCTCTCAACCAGATGGCCGGATTTGAGTAGACCCAAAGCCTGCAGCACCTTGCCATAAACACGTGCCACCGTGGTTTTGCCGGTGCCGGGATTGCCCGTAAGCACCAGATGCAGCGAGATCTGCTCCTCTTGTGCTTCGCCCAGCTCAACCAGTTCGCGCATGCGCTCGGCATAGGCGATCTTCTTGCGAATGCCCTGCTTTACGCTATCAAGCCCGGTCAGGCTATCCAGCTCGGTCAGCGCTTCCTTGAGTTTGTCCTCATCAAGCGGGCCCAGTGTGTAGCCAGCGCTTTGAGGTGCGTCATTCGCGCTCGACTGCTCAATGGTATTATCCGACTGCTCAGCGGGCTTGCCGATGCTCTTGCTGCTGGTTTTGAGAGTGGGGCGCAGCAGCGCGGCACGGGCAGCATCTGGCGGCGTTATGCGGTAGTGGCCCGGCATGGCCAGCTCTTCAAGCGCGTAGCCGTGCTCTTCATCACAGCTGATCCGCGTGATGCGGCCACCACCAACGGGCAGCATGTAGCGCTGCTCGCCCGGCTGCATCAGCACCATTTCCGGATCACCGATGTAAGGCGAGGTGACTCCGATAATGTGCAGAGGCGCGTTCTTGTCCTCGCCCGGCTTGTTGTGGATTTTCATGTAGAGGCGGCCATCATGCAAATCATAGCCAATGACCGATGAACGTTTGGATTCCGTCATGCCCGTGCTCCCTGGTTGCGGACTTTGTCCGTCTGTTGTTGCGTCCCTGTTGATCTGGGCGTTTTTGTTAGTGCCCATTATTTGTTCAGTGAGCGTATAACTCATCTGGGCGCTTGCCAAGCGGTTTTGTAATTAAAAAACAAAATGAGCTGATCGGCTTTATTTTTCTAACCAAAAACAGGGGGTTGGCCGCGATTCCTTAGAATATTCTCAGATATTCTCCCTGATTGTTGTCGGCGGCGTGGGGGAGGTGGCAGCTAACTTCATGTCGGCTAAGGCTAGAGTCGCACCATGAAATATGTTTAAGTAATGCCGATATTATCGATATAAGTTATTGATATCCCGATCATGAGAACATTGTTCAATAATTATGATTCCCGTGACGACCGGAATTGGGTGAGGGATGTAGGCCATCGTGTCAGATTTAAAATAGGAAATATATATGTAATATCATATAGATAAGCTCATTATGTAGGGATATTGACGGTCATGGCGAATAATGACAGTCCGCGCCAAATATAACGTCTGAAATTGGCGCCTGGCGCCCCGTCAGGTGTGGATAAAATTATTGAACAGTGTTTATAGTAGTTAAGGTTAACTCGATTTTATGCGTATTTCTTCGATAAAACGAGATTCCTAAAAAAATGTTATTTCGTGCTTGACGTAGCCCGCCCACATCCATAGTATCCGCCCACTTTTTAGGGGTGGTCGTGGAGTAGCCGCATTTGGCATCCAAACGCACCTGTGAAGGGTAAACGAGTCAAACTGATCCGTTTTCGATAGCGCTTCAACGCTATCGGTTGTGCAGCACCCGGCATGGGGCGGGGTGCACGGGCAGTGCAGATGAGGAAGAAGGCGCAAGGAATGCCGACGATTAATCAGCTGATCCGCACCAAGCGTGAGCCGGTCAAGACCAAGACCAAGTCGCCTGCGATGAAGGCGAGCCCGCAGGTGCGTGGTGTTTGCACACGCGTTTATACCACCACTCCGAAGAAGCCGAACTCGGCCCTGCGTAAGGTTGCCCGTATTCGTCTGACCAATGGTTTCGAAGTGACTGGCTACATCCCTGGTGAAGGTCACAACCTGCAGGAACACTCTGTTGTCATGATCCGTGGCGGCCGTGTGAAAGATCTGCCGGGTGTGCGTTACCACATCATTCGCGGCACACTGGATTGCCAGGGTGTCAAAGATCGTAAGCAGCAGCGTTCCAAGTACGGCTGCAAGCGTCCTAAGTAAGAAGGAGATTAACCCATGCGTCGTCGTAGCGCTGAACGTCGTGAACGTATGCCGGATGCCAAGTTCGGTGATGTGATCATTGGCGAGTTCATCAACAAGATCATGTATGAGGGCAAGAAGTCGGTCGCTGAAAAGATCGTCTACGCCGCTCTCGACGAAATCAGCACCCGCATGAAGGCTGACCCGCTCAAGGTCTTCCATGAAGCCCTGAACAATGTTGGCCCGCACATCGAAGTGAAGTCGCGTCGCGTTGGTGGTGCAAACTACCAGGTGCCGGTTGAAGTTCGTCCGGACCGTCGCCGTGCCCTCGCGATCCGCAAGATCATCGAGTTCACCCGTAAGCGTAAGGAAAAGACCACGCAGGCCCGTCTGGCCGCCGAGCTGATGGACGCCGCCCAGAACCGTGGCAGCGCGATCAAGTGGCGTGAAGACACCCACAAGATGGCCGAAGCCAACCGCGCTTTCGCTCACTTCCGTTGGTAAGGACGTATTAATATGGCGACCAATCTCCAGCTCATCCGTAACATTGGTATTACCGCGCACATCGATGCCGGTAAGACCACCACGACGGAACGTATCCTCTACTACACCGGCAAGAGCCACAAGATCGGTGAAGTTCATGATGGTAACACCACCACGGACTACATGGAGCAGGAACGTGAACGTGGTATCACCATCACCTCCGCTGCCGTTACGGCAGTCTGGAAGGGTCACCGCATCAACGTGATCGACACCCCCGGCCACATCGATTTCAACATCGAAGTGAACCGCTCGCTGCGTGTTCTCGACGGCGCCATCTTCGTGATCGAAGGTGTTGCTGGCGTACAGCCGCAGTCGGAAACCAATTGGCGTCTGGCTGACCGTTACAACGTGCCGCGTATCATTTACGTGAACAAGCTCGACCGGACCGGCGCTGACTTCTACTATGCCGTCAGCACCCTGGTTGACAAGCTGGGCATCAAGACCCTGGTTCTGCAGCTGCCGATCGGTACTGAAGACAACTTCAAGGGTATCGTTGATCTGGTCGAAATGAAGGCCATTGTCTGGGAAGGTGACGACCTGGGCGCTGCGTTCCATGAAGAGCCGATCCCGGCTGACCTGATGGACAAGGCCAAGGAATATCGTGAAGCACTGCTCGACACCGCCGCTGGCGTTGACGACAAGGCCACCGAGAAGTTCTTCGAAACCGGTGATCTCGACATCGAGACCCTCAAGAAGTGCATCAAGAAGGGCACCATTGACGGCACGTTCCGTCCGGTTCTCTGTGGCACCTCGTTCAAGAACAAGGGTGTTCAGCCGCTGCTCGACGCCGTTATTGATTATCTGCCGTCGCCGGTCGACGTTCCGGGCATCAAGGTTGCCGCCGAAGAAGGCGAAGACGAGAATGCCGATCGTCCGCGCATCAAGGCTGACCCGAACGAGCCGTTCGCCGGTCTGGCCTTCAAGATCATCAATGACAAGTATGGTACACTGACCTTCGTTCGTGTCTATGCTGGTACGCTGAAGTCTGGCGATATGGTTCTGAACACCACCCGTGGTCACAAGGAACGTATCGGCCGCATGTTCCAGATGCACGCTGACAAGCGTGACGAAATCAAGGAAGTGCAGGCAGGCGACATCGTTGCTTTCGTTGGTCTGAAGGACACCCAGACGGGTGATACCCTGTCGGCCAAGGACGGTGTAGTTCTTGAGCGTATGGCCTTCCCGGTTCCGGTTATCGACATTTCGGTTGAGCCGAAGACCAAGGATTCCATCGAGAAGATGTCGCTGGGTCTGCAGAAGCTGGTGGCGGAAGATCCGTCGCTGCGTCTGAAGACAGATCAGGAAACCGGCCAGACCATTCTGTCGGGCATGGGCGAACTGCATCTCGAAATCATCATCGACCGCCTGAAGCGCGAATATGGCGTTGAAGCCAACATCGGCGCTCCTCAGGTGGCCTATCGTGAAACGATCAGCAAGGCGCACACTGAAACCTACACCCACAAGAAGCAGACGGGTGGTTCGGGTCAGTTCGCTGAAGTCAAGATCATCTTCGAACCGATGGAGCGTAATGGCGGCATCGTGTTTGACAACCAGGTTGTTGGTGGTGCGATTCCCCGTGAATACATCCCGGCAGTTGAAAAGGGCATCCGTGCCCAGTCGGATACCGGTGTTCTCGCTGGCTTCCCGACCGTGGACTTCAAGTTCACGCTGGTTGACGGTAAGTACCACGACGTTGACTCGAACTCGCTGACGTTCGAAATCGCAGCCCGTGCTTGCTTCCGTGAAGGTATGAAGAAGGCGAACCCGATCATCCTCGAGCCGATCATGGACGTGGAAGTGACCTCGCCGCAGGAATATGTGGGTGACATCGTGGGCGACATCAGCCGTCGTCGCGGTATGATCCAGAGCCAGGAAAACTCCGGTACCACCGTTGTGATCCGCGCTCAGGTTCCGCTGAAGGAAATGTTTGGCTACATCAGCAATCTGCGCTCGATGTCCAAGGGCCGTGCATCCTTCACCATGCAGTTCCACCACTATGAGCCGGTACCGGCAAACATTGCGGAAGAAGTCCGCGAGAAGATGGCATCGTAAAGATCCGAGAGAAAGAGGAGAGAAAAAATGGCCAAGGCAAAGTTTGAGCGTACGAAGCCGCACGCGAATATTGGCACGATTGGTCACGTTGACCACGGCAAGACATCGCTGACCGCAGCGATCACGAAGGTACTGGCGAAGACTGGTGGCGCGA
>Ga0255212_1000156_pt1 | contig 20773 bp, 30 predicted proteins | sample Miss_Yuk_RepC_8d_FD_188425 | JGI IMG/M metagenome (GOLD analysis project Ga0255212, IMG submission 188425) | Freshwater microbial communities from Mississippi River, Louisiana, United States - Miss_Yuk_RepC_8d | ecosystem: Environmental > Aquatic > Freshwater > River | place: USA: Louisiana...
GTGACAACGTGTCGATCACCGTCAAGCTGATCGCCCCGATCGCCATGGAAGAAGGTCTGCGCTTCGCCATCCGTGAAGGCGGCCGTACCGTCGGCGCCGGCGTCGTGGCCAAGATCATCGAGTAATTGTCGTGAGTCAGTCGCCGCGGATCGTGCGATCCGCGGCTTCACAACTTCACTGAATCACACAAGGAACCGACATGTCTTCCAAGCAAAAAATCCGCATTCGCCTGAAGGCGTTTGACTACAAACTGATCGACCAGTCCGCTGCCGAGATCGTGGATACCGCCAAGCGCACCGGCGCCATCGTCAAGGGTCCCGTGCCCCTGCCGACGCGCATGAAGCGTTTCGACATCCTGCGCTCGCCGCACGTGAACAAGTCGAGCCGCGACCAGTTCGAAATCCGCACCCACCAGCGTCTGATGGACATCGTGGACCCGACCGACAAGACGGTTGACGCCCTGATGAAACTCGACCTGCCGGCTGGCGTGGACGTCGAAATCAAGCTGCAGTAATGCACTTGCGGGCCGCGAAAGCGGTCCAAAATCCCTTGAAAAATGGCGCTGCTTGCCAGTTCTGGCGGGCAGCGCTATAATTTCAGGCTCACCTCCTTGTGGGGTGAGGATTATTAACCCTCTTTCATACACCAAACGAAGCTGCCAATTGCAGTGGCTTCGGTGAAAGTTCTGGAGAAAACAATGAGTCTGAGCACCTCCCTGGGGTTGCTGGGCCGCAAGGTGGGCATGATGCGTCTGTTCACCGATGACGGGGACGCTGTGCCCGTCACGGTGGTGGATGTGTCCAACAACCGCGTGACCCAGGTCAAAACCCAAGAGAACGATGGCTACGTCGCCCTGCAGGTGACGTTTGGCAAGCGCCGTGCATCGCGCGTCACCAAGCCCATCGCTGGCCACCTGGCCAAAGCTGGCGTCGAAGCCGGCGAAATCATCCAAGAATTCCGCGTCACCCCCGAGACCGCCGCCCAGTACGCCGCAGGCGCTGCTGTGCCCGTGACGGTGTTCGCCGCCGGCCAGAAGGTCGATGTGCAGGGCACCTCCATCGGTAAGGGTTTCGCTGGCACGATCAAGCGCCACAACTTCGGTTCGCAGCGCGCTTCGCACGGTAACAGCCGTTCGCACAACGTGCCGGGTTCCATCTCCATGGCGCAGGATCCGGGTCGTGTGTTCCCGGGCAAGAAGATGTCTGGCCATCTGGGCGACGTGACCGTCACCACCCAGAACCTGGACGTGGTGCGCGTCGATGAGGCCCGTGGTCTGCTCCTGATCAAGGGCGCCATCCCCGGTTCCAAGGGCGGTTTCGTGACCGTCCGTCCCGCTGTCAAAGCCAAAGGAGCGAACTGATGCAGCTCGAACTCCTGAATGACCAGGGTCAGGCCGCTTCCAAAGTGGAAGCCCCCGAGACCGTGTTTGGTCGTGAATACAACGAAGCCCTGATCCACCAGATCGTGGTGGCCTACCAGGCCAATGCGCGTCAGGGCACCCGTGCCCAGAAAGACCGTGAACAAGTCAAGCACTCCACCAAGAAGCCGTTCAAGCAAAAAGGCACAGGCAACGCCCGTGCTGGTATGACGTCTTCTCCGCTGTGGCGTGGGGGCGGTCGGATTTTCCCGAACAGCCCGGAAGAAAACTTCACCCAGAAGATCAACAAGAAGATGTACCGCGCCGGTATGGCTTCGATCTTCTCCCAGCTGGCCCGCGAAGGCCGTCTGGCTGTGGTCGACTCCCTGAAAGTGGACTCGCCCAAGACCAAGCAGCTGGCTGCCAAATTCAAGGCCATGAACCTGGACCACGTCCTGGTGATCGCCGAAGAAGTGGACGAGAACCTGTATCTGGCTTCGCGCAACCTGGTCAACGTGCTCGTCGTTGAACCGCGTTACGCCGATCCCGTGTCCCTGGTGCACTTCAAGAAAGTGATCGTCACCAAGGGCGCGATCGACAAACTCAAGGAGATGTTCGCATGAGCGCCGTGAAGTTTGACGAAGGTCGTCTGATGCAAGTGCTGGTCGCTCCCATCGTGTCCGAAAAGGCCACCATGGTTGCTGAAAAGTCCAACGCTGTGACATTCAAAGTGCTGCAGGATGCCACCAAGCCTGAAATCAAAGCCGCTGTGGAATTGATGTTCAAGGTCGAGGTCAAGGGCGTCTCTGTGGTGAACACCAAGGGCAAGACCAAGCGCTTTGGCAAGACCGTCGGCCGCCGTGACAACGTGCGCAAGGCCTACGTGACGCTCAAAGAGGGTCAAGAGCTGAACCTGTCCGGGGAGGCTGCGTAATCATGGCTGTCATCAAGATCAAACCGACCTCTCCCGGCCGTCGTGGCGTGGTGAAGGTCACCCGTGACCATCTGTACAAAGGCGAAGCCTACGCTCCGCTGCTGGAAGCCCAGCACCAGAAGTCTGGCCGCAACAACAACGGCCACATCACCACCCGTCACAAGGGCGGTGGTCACAAGCACCACTACCGCGTGGTGGACTTCAAGCGCAACAAGGACGGCATCCCGGCCAAGGTCGAGCGTATCGAATACGACCCGAACCGCACCGCCCACATCGCCCTGCTGTGCTACGCCGACGGTCAGCGCACCTACATCATCGCCCCCCGTGGCGTTGAAGTGGGCAGCACCCTGATGAGCGGCTCCGAAGCCCCGATCCGCGCCGGCAACACCCTGCCGATCCGCAACATCCCGGTGGGTTCGACCATTCACTGCATCGAGCTCAAGCCCGGTGCCGGTGCCCAGATCGCCCGCTCGGCTGGCGCATCTGCCACCCTGCTGGCCCGCGAAGGCGTCTACGCCCAGGTGCGTATGCGTTCCGGCGAAGTCCGCAAGATCCACATCGAGTGCCGCGCCACCATCGGCGAAGTCGCCAACGAAGAGCACAGCCTGCGCCAACTGGGTAAAGCCGGTGTCAAGCGCTGGATGGGCATTCGTCCGACCGTCCGTGGTACCGCCATGAACCCGATCGACCACCCGCACGGTGGTGGTGAAGGTCGTACTGGTGAAGGTCGCAACCCGGTCGATCCGTGGGGCAACCTGACCAAGGGCTACCGCACCCGCAACAACAAGCGCACACAGACCATGATCGTGTCGCGCCGTAAAAAGTAAGGGGTAACAAATGACTCGTTCTCTCAAAAAGGGTCCTTTTGTTGACCACCACCTGGTGGCCAAGGTCGAAAAGGCCATCGCCACCAAGGACAAGAAGCCGGTCAAGACCTGGTCGCGCCGCTCGATGATCCTGCCCGAATTCATCGGTCTGACGATCGCCGTGCACAACGGCAAGCAGCACGTGCCGGTCTATGTGACAGACCAGATGGTCGGCCACAAGCTGGGTGAATTCGCGCTGACCCGCACCTTCAAGGGTCACCCGGCGGACAAAAAAGTCCAGAAGAAATAAGGAAAGACCATGGAAACACGTGCAGTCCTCAGGGGCGTCCGTCTGTCGGTCGATAAAGGCCGCCTGGTCGCCGATCTGATCCGCGGCAAGAAAGTGGACCAAGCCCTGAACATCCTGACCTTCACGCAGAAAAAAGCTGCCGTGATCGTCAAGAAGGTTCTGGAGTCCGCCATTGCCAACGCCGAGCATAACGATGGCGCCGACATCGACGAACTGAAGGTCAAGACCATCTACGTCGAGCAAGGCACCACGCTCAAGCGTTTCACCGCCCGCGCCAAAGGCCGTGGCAACCGCATCAGCAAGCCCACATGCCATGTGTATGTGACCGTTGGCAACTAAGCAGGAAGAAACATGGGACAGAAAATCCATCCTACCGGCTTCCGCCTGGCTGTCAGCCGCAACTGGGCCAGCCGCTGGTACGCCAACAACCGTGACTTCGCCGGCATGCTGGCCGAAGACATCAAGGTGCGTGAGTACCTCAAGGCCAAGCTCAAGAACGCTGCCGTTTCGCGCGTGCTGATCGAGCGTCCCGCCAAGAGCGCCCGCATCACCATCTTCTCGGCACGTCCGGGCGTGGTGATCGGCAAGAAAGGCGAAGACATCGAGAACCTGAAAAAGGAACTCGGTCAGCGTCTGGGCGTGCCCGTCGCAGTGAACATCGAAGAAGTGCGCAAGCCCGAAACCGATGCCCAACTGATCGCCGACAGCATCACCCAGCAGCTCGAAAAGCGCATCATGTTCCGCCGCGCCATGAAGCGCGCCATGCAAAACGCCATGCGTCTGGGCGCCCTGGGCATCAAGATCATGTCTTCTGGTCGTCTCAACGGCATCGAAATCGCCCGTACCGAGTGGTACCGCGAAGGCCGTGTGCCGCTGCACACCCTGCGCGCCGACATCGACTATGGCTTCTCCGAAGCCAAGACCACCTATGGCGTCATCGGCGTCAAGGTCTGGGTCTACAAGGGTGACCACCTTGGCCGCAACGACGCCCCCGTGGCCGAGCCGCGTGCCGAAGAAGAGCGTCGCCCCCGCGGTCCGCGCCGTGATGGCCGTGGCCCCGCTGGCGATCGCCGTGGCGGTCCCCGCCGTGCCTCCGGCACCAATGCCGCCCCCGCCGATGGCAGCGACAAGCCTGCCGGCGCGGGTGGTGATGCCAAACCCGCCGTTAAGCGCGTTCGCACCGTCGCCGCGCCAGCTGCAGCAGCTGACGGCCAATAAGGAGTAGAAACATGCTGCAACCCGCACGCAGAAAGTTCCGCAAGGAACAGAAAGGCCGCAACACCGGCATCGCTACCCGTGGCAACACGGTGGCCTTCGGTGACTTCGGCCTCAAATCCACGGACCGTGGCCGTTTGACGGCCCGCCAGATCGAATCCGCCCGTCGTGCCATCTCCCGTCACGTCAAGCGCGGTGGCCGCATCTGGATCCGTGTGTTCCCCGACAAGCCGATTTCCACCAAGCCCGCAGAAGTGCGTATGGGTAACGGCAAGGGCAACCCCGAGTACTACGTGGCTGAAATCCAGCCGGGCAAGGTGCTGTACGAAATCGTCGGCGTGCCCGAGGAACTGGCCCGCGAAGCCTTCAAGCTGGCTGCTGCCAAGCTGCCGCTGCGCACCACGTTTGTCAGCCGCATGATCGGCCAGTAATCAGGAGAACGAAGAAATGAAAGCTGCTGAACTGCGCCAAAAAGACGTTGATGGCCTGAAAGCCGAGATCAAGGAGCTGCAAAAGGCTCACTTCGGTCTGCGCATGCAGAAAGCCACGCAACAACTCGGCAACACGGGCACGCTGGGTGAAACCCGTCGAGCGATTGCCCGTGCCAAGACCATCCTTGCTGAAAAGCAAGCCGCCAAATAAGGAGTGACCATGACGGAAGCCAAAAAATCCCTCAAGCGCACCTTGATTGGCAAGGTGGTCAGCGACAAGCGCGCCAAGACCGTGACCGTGCTGGTGGAGCGTCGTGTCAAGCACGCCCTCTACGGCAAGATCGTGGCCAAGTCGAGCAAGTACCATGCGCACGACGAAAAAGGTGAATACCACCTGGGCGACATCATCGAGATCACTGAAAGCAAGCCGATCTCCAAGACCAAGAACTGGGTAGCCACCCGCCTGGTCGAGAAAGCTGCCGCCGTTTAAGCCCAAAAAGCCCGAACGCTGCAAGCTTCGCCAAAACGACCCACAATCGTGGGTCGTTTTTTTTCGCCCATCCTTTCCCTATTTTCAGGAGACACACATGATCAAAGTCGGAGACCAACTCCCTGCCGCCACGCTGATGGAATATTCCGAAGTCGAAGGCAATGGCTGCAGCATTGGCCCCAACCCGGTGGATGTGCACAAGGCGGCTGCCGGTAAAACCATCGCCCTGTTCGCCCTGCCCGGGGCCTTCACGCCCACCTGCTCGGCCAAACATGTGCCCGGCTACGTCGAACAATACGATGCGCTGCGCGCTGCGGGTGTCGATGAGATCTGGTGCGTGAGCGTGAACGACGCTTTCGTCATGGGCGCCTGGGCGCGTGAACAGAAGACCGGCACCAAAGTGCGCATGCTCGCTGACGGCAGCGCCGACTTTGCCAAGGCCACTGGCCTCACGCTGGACCTGACCGCCCGCGGCATGGGCCTGCGCAGCAACCGCTATTCCATGCTCGTCAAGGACGGCAAGGTCGCCACACTCAACGTCGAGGCCCCGGGCAAGTTCGAAGTCAGCGACGCTGCCACGATGCTGGCCCAGGCCAAGGGCTGACACCTCGGTTCCCGATCCGGTCGGGAACGACAAATCCACCGTCATCCTCGGGCGTGCCCCGAGGATCCCTCCCAGCTGATCAGTCGAGCTCGACCTTGAGGTAGTGCGCGCCGGCGTGGGGGTTGTGGTAGTAGGGCGGGATCTCCTCGAAGCCCAGGTCTTCGTACAGCGCGCGCGCAGCTTCCATCTCATCGAGCGTGTCGAGCAGTACGGTGCTGTAGCCCGCACGGCGGGCCTCATCCAGAATGGCTTCGGTCAGTTGACGGCCCAGGCCGAAGCCGCGGAATGGCTTGCGCACATACAGGCGTTTCATCTCGGCGGCATTGGGGTAATCGCTGCTGTCCATCGGGCGCAGCGCGCAGCAGCCCGCCCACGCGCCTTCGACACGGGCCAGCAACAAGGCCCCACGGGGCGGGGCGTAGTCACCCGGCAAACCGGCCAGCTCGGCGTCGAAGTCCTGGAAATCCAGGTCCACCGACAGCGTGCTGGCGTATTCACGAAAAATCTCCCGCACCGCTTGCATGTCTTGAGCGGCGCTGGGCATGAACAATTCGATCTCGGGCTTATCCAAAGTGCAGTTCAGGAGTGGTCCAGCAGCCAGTGTAGCGGCAAGCCCGGGGGGCTCATGTCCCGCCCAGGCCCACAAGCCAGCGCACAGCGGCTGCACACACCAGCAACAGCAGCACCGCCAGCACACGTTGGGGCAGGCAGTCGCGAGAGGGCGTCACCGGTCCGGACAAGGTCTTGTCGCCGTGCAGCATCGGCGGCACCAGGGACTGGCCTTTGCGCAGGCGGTACCAGGCGATGGCGCTGACATGTCCCAGCACCAGAAAAATCAGCACCAGCTTGCCTGCCCCCTTGTGCCAGGCGGTGGCTGCACTCACCGTGGCGCCCGACACCAGCGCCGTGAGTGGCCCGGCATTGGCAATTTCGTCATCGCTGACCAGGCCGGTGCTGACCTGCAGCAGCAGCCACAGCAGCATCAGCAGCACCGACCAGGACCCGATCGGGTTGTGCCCGGCCCACGGCGGACGGGCAGCGCTGCCGCGCAAATGGGCCAGCACATGGGACGGAGCCAGAAACAATTGCCCCCAGCGGGACCAATACCCGCCCACCAAGCCCCAGACCAAGCGAAACAGCAGCAAGGTCAGCACCGCATAGCCCAGCCTGAAGTGCCAGACCATCGCATTGCCGCCGATGTTGCCGGTCACCACCAGGGCGATCACGCAGGCGGCCAGCAGCCAGTGGAAAAGACGGGTGGGCAGATCCCAGATGCGCACAGTGACCATGGACAGGGGTTTCCTTGGAGCAAAAATCGGCGAAACGTGCGAGACTGCACGGCCCAAGATCATCACCCAAATTCAGGAGACCCGCATGAAAAAAACCGTTGCACTCATCAGCCTGCTGGGCAGCCTGGCCTGCGCCCTGCCGGCCCACGCCCAATTTGCCAAACCCGAAGACGCCATCAAATACCGCAAGGCCGGTTTCACGCTGATGGCAGCACATTTCGGCCGCCTGGGCGCCATGGCCCAAGGCAAGGTGCCCTTCGATGCCAAGGCCGCCGCTGAAAACGCCGACGTGCTGGCCGTCGTGGGCAAGCTGCCCTACACCGCTTTTGTGGAAGGCAGCGACAAAGGCGAAACACGTGCCAAGCCCGAGATCTGGAAAGAGTCGGCCAAGTTCAAGGAAGCAGCCGACAAGAACCAGGCCGAAGTGGCCAAGCTGGTGGCCGCCGCCAAGACCGGTAACCTTGACAACCTCAAGGCCGCCTTTGGTTCAGCCGCACCCACCTGCAAGGCTTGCCACGACCATTTCCGCAAGGACTGAGGGCCTTCTGCCGTCAGGCCTGCATCTCTGAAGGTCATTCCCCGGCTTGACCGGGGAATCTGTGGATGACGGAACGGGGCGAGGATGACTGAAAAATGGCCTACGCCTCGGACAGCAGCTTCTCGATCAGCCGGTGCAGTTCAGCGAAGTCTGGCGTGCCCACGTAGCGCTTGACGATCTCGCCGCGCTTGTTGACCAGGTAGGTGGTGGGTGTGAGCTTCACATCGCCCCAGTCCCTGGCATTGGCGCCGGTGTTGTCGATAGCCACTTTGAAGGGCAGTTTGCGCGTCTCGGTGAAATTCACCACATAGGCGGGCGGGTCGTAGCTCATGGCCACGGCCAGGGTCTCGTAGCCTTTGTCTCTGTACTTGTTGTAAGTGGCGACCAGCTCGGGCATCTCGGCCACGCAGGTGGTGCAGCTGGTGGCCCAGAAGTTCACCAGCATCACCTTGCCTTTGAGCTGTTCGGTGCTGATCTTGCTGCCATCGAGCAGCACGAACGAAGACTCGGGCGCACGTTCCTGGCCGCAGCCCGACAACACCAAGGCGCCGGCCAGCAAAGTGGCGATGAAAGACAGGCGGTTCATGAGGGCGATTGTAAAAGCGCCCCCATTTCCCGGGGTCAGGCAGGGTCCAATGCCATCAGGATCTTGGCCAATCCCTGCGGATCGCTGACCATCGGATCGTGGCCGGTGGCCATCTCCACCACCTGTGAGCCTGGCAGCCAGGCGCCATCCCAGAACGCCGGGTCGCGCATGCGCAGGCGGCTGATGTCGATCGTGGCCAGCGGTGGCCGTGTGCAGTTGACAAAGGTGCGTGGCACCGAGGCCACCCGTTTCGGATCAAAGTTCAGCACCTGCGTGTAGGGTTTGCCGGGATGCGGCGTCTGACGGCGCTGCACCCAGGCATGGTCCTCGGCTTCCAGGCCAAACACCGACGCATCGGGTGCCGGAAACCCGAACAGCGGGTCGGCCTGCGCCGCCGCAATGCGCGCATTGCGCGTGGCGCTGGCGTGGGTGCTGCTCCAGCTCTCACCCGGTTTGGGCAGCACCGCGTCCAGATACACCAGATGCTTGAGCCGCTCGGGCCGCCGATCCGCCACCGCGGTGCCCAGCATGCCCGCATAGGAGTGCACCACCAGCACCACATCGTCCATCTCTTCGGCGTCCATGGCGGCCATGACGTCGGTGATGTGGGTTTCCAGATCGATGGCCGGACTCAGCAGGTGTGCACGCTCGCCCACCCCGGTCAGGGTGACCGCGTGCACCCGGTGCCCAGCTTGCGTGAGCAGCGGCAACACGCGGCGCCAGCACCAGGCGCCGTGCCAGGCACCATGCACGAGCAGGTAGTTCGCCATCAGATCACCCCTTTGTCCCGCAGCGCCTGCTGTTGCGCCGCGCTGTAGCCCAGCACATCCGACAGCACATCCTGCGTGTGTTGCCCCAGCAGCGGCGGCGGCAAGTCCTGGCGCACCGGTGTACGGCTCATCTTGATGGGGCTGGCCACCAGTTTCAGGTCCGGTTTGACGGGGTGTTGCCAGGTGCTCACCATCTCGCGCGCATGCACATGCCCGTCCGCAAACACCTCCGCCAGGTTGTTGATCGCGCCGCATGGCACCTTGGCGGCTTCGAGCGCAGCCAGCCAGTCGGCTTTGGTGCGGGTTTTCAGAATGCCTTCGAGCAGTGGCACCAGCTCACCGCGGTGGCGCACCCGGTCCTGGTTGAGCGCGTAACGCGGGTCCTTGGCCAGTTCGGGCACGCCGGCCACCGCGCAGAACTTGGCAAACTGCCCATCGTTGCCCACCGCCAGGATGATGTGGTCGCGCGAGCCTGCAGCGCTGCCCTCGGGCGGCTTCACCTCGAACACCTGATAAGGCACGATGTTCTGGTGCGCATTGCCGGCGCGGCCCGGCACTTTGCCGCTGACCAGGTAGTTCGCGCCCAGGTTGGCCAGCATGGCCACCTGCACATCAAGCAAGGCCATGTCCAGGTGCTGGCCTTCGCCGGTGCGCTCGGCATGGCGCAAGGCCGCCAGAATGGCCACGGTGGCGTACATGCCGGTGAACAGGTCGGCCACGGCCACACCCACTTTCTGCGGACCCCCGCCCAGGTCGTCGCGCTCGCCGGTGATGCTCATCAGGCCGCCAATGCCCTGCACCGCGTAGTCGTACCCCGCGCGGTCCTTGTAGGGTCCGGTCTGGCCAAAGCCGGTCACGCTGCAGTACACCAGCCTGGGGTTGATGGCCGAGAGGCTGGCGTAATCCAGCCCGTAGCGCGCCATGTCGCCGACCTTGAAGTTTTCGATGAACACATCGCAGTGCTTCACCAGATCGCGGATCAGCTGCTGGCCTTCGGGCTGCGCGATGTCGCAGGTCAGCGAACGCTTGTTGCGGTTGGCGCCCAGGTAGTAGGCCGCTTCGGCCGTGTCACGGCCTTCGGCGTCCTTGAGGAAGGGCGGGCCCCAGCCGCGGGTGTCGTCGCCGCTGCCGGGGCGCTCGATCTTGATCACATCGGCTCCCAGATCGGCCAGATTCTGTGTACACCACGGGCCTGCCAGCACGCGCGACAGGTCAAGAACTCGGATTCCATCAAGTGCATTCATGCAGCCATTGTCGCCAAAACCCGAACCCCACCATGTCACCTTTGGCCCTCACAGTGTCATCCTCAGGCTTGACCCGAAGCGCCATGGCTTGCCCGCTCAAGCTGGGGCATGACAACCACGACTTGAACATGACAGCTGCTGGAGGGTCTCACTCCTACAATGGCCCGCATGCGAATCTTCCTGATGCTGGCCCTTGCGGCCTGCCTGGCCGCCTGCAGCCCCGAGCAGAACTGGCGCCAGATCACTTTTGAAGGCACGAACCTCAAGGCCCAACTGCCCTGCAAGCCCGATCGCACCACACGCGAGGTGCCGCTGGGCGGCGCGCCGGTGCAGCTGGCCGTGGCCGGCTGCGAATCCGGCAACGCCATGGTGGCGGTGATGACGGCGGCGCTGGCCCCAGGCATGGATGCCCAGGCGGTGCTGCAGGGCTGGCAGCAGGCCACGCTGGCCCACCTGCAGATCCAGGCCCCTGCCCAGACCGAACCCTGGTCCCGCTCCGGCCTGCTGCCGCTGGGCGCTTCGCAGCGCGTGCAGGCCCAGGGCCGGCGCAGCGATGGCCAGCCGGTCGTGGCCCACGCCGTGTGGGGCGCATTGGCCGAAGGCGACCACCTCCGGGTGGTCCATGCCGTGGTCTACGCCCCCAAGGCCCAGCCCCAGCTGGCGCAGACCTTGTTTGAGGGGCTGCAGCCATGAGTACGCACCACCTCTCCCGTGGCCTGGCGGTGATCGTCTTTTTGGCTTTCGCACTGGCCTATTTCTTTTCTGCGCTGGTGCGGGCGATCACGGCCACGCTCTCGCCCACGCTCACGCAGGAGCTCGGCCTGCAGGCGCGCGATCTGGGACTGCTGGCCGGCGGCTACTTCTTTGGCTTCTCGCTGACACAACTGCCGCTGGGTCGCTGGCTGGACCGCTACGGTCCGCGCAGCGTCATCCTGGCTTTCCTGACGGTGGCGGTACTGGGCTGCGTGGCCTTCTCGCAGGCCGAAAGTTTTGGCGGCCTGTTGCTGGCGCGCGTGCTGTGCGGCGTGGGCGTGAGCGCCTGCCTCATGGCGCCGCTGACCGGCTACCGCCGCTGGTTCAATGCCAGCACCCAGCTGCGCACCAACTCCTGGATGCTCATGACCGGCTCGCTGGGCATGGTGGCGGCCACCTTGCCGGTGCAGTGGCTGCTGCCCATCTGGGGCTGGCGCGCGATCTTCGTGGCCATGGCGGTGTGCATCGCGGTTTCCATGCTCGCCATTCGACTGCTGGTGCCAGCCTGGCACCGCAGCACACCGGCGGCGCAGGCCGCAGTGGCCGACGATGGCGGTTATGGCGCCGTCTGGCGCAGCCGCTATTTCTGGCGCCTGACGCCCATCGGCTTTTTCAGCTACGGCGGCATGGTGGCCATCCAGACGCTGTGGGCAGGGCCATGGATGACGCAAGTGGCCGGCTGGTCCGCACTGGAATCGGCCACCGGTCTGTTCGCCATCAACCTGTCCATGCTCGCCAGCTTCTGGCTGTGGGGCTGGATCACGCCGGCACTGGCGCGCCGTGGCATCCATGCCGATCTGCTGATCGCCCGTGGTTTTCCACTGAGCCTGTTCATGCTGGCGGCACTGGTCTTTGTGGGCCCCTCGGCGGGGGCGGGCGTCGCGGCCATGCTGGCCGCTTTTTGCGTGTGCAGCACCTTCGTCTCGCTGGCACAACCGGCGGTCGGCATGGCTTTCCCGCCCCATCTGGCGGGGCGGGCCCTTTCGGCCTACAACCTGGTCATCTTTGCAGGCATCTTCGTGGTGCAGTGGGGCATCGGGCTGGGGGTTGACCTGGCACGCAGCCTGGGCCTGGACACGGTGCAGGCCTACCAGGTCGCTTTCGGTGCGTTCGGCATCTGTTCGCTGCTGTCCTGGCTCTTTTTCCTGCTGCAGCGCGCCGATAATGGCAACTGACATGAACGGCATCCTCATCATCGCCCACGCCCCGCTGGCCAGCGCCCTGCGCGACTGCGCCCTGCACGTGTTCCCCGACTGCGCGGCTGGCGTGCAAGCGGTCGATGTGCTGCCCGACGAAGACCCCGAAGCCAGCCTCACGCGCGCCCAGCAGGCCATGCACCGGCTTGGCACCGAACAGATACTGGTGCTCAGCGACGTGTTTGGCGCCACCCCCTGCAACGTGGCACAAAAACTGGGCGATGGCGTCACCACCCGCCTGGTGGCTGGCGCCAACCTGCCCATGCTGCTGCGCAGCGTGTGCTACCGCCACGAAAGCCTCGAAGCCCTGGCCACACGCGCCCAGACCGGTGGTGCGCAGGGCATCATGCCCGTGGGCTGCACCGCCCCCCAGAACCAGACAGGACAACGAAACCATGCCCCAGGCCACCACGACCATCAGCAATAAGCTCGGACTGCACGCCCGCGCCTCGGCCAAGCTCACCAAGCTGGCCGGCAGCTTTCCCTGCGATGTGTGGTTGAGCAAAGGCGAACGCCGCGTCAATGCCAAAAGCATCATGGGCGTGATGATGTTGGCCGCCGGCCTGGGCAGCGAGGTGGTGCTCGAAACCGCCGGCGACCGTGAGCAGGAAGCGCTGGATGCCATCCTGGCGCTCATGGCCGACAAGTTTGGCGAGGGCGAATAAATGACCTTCAGCATCCACGGCCTGGCGGTGGCGCGCGGCATTGCGATCGGCCGCGCCGTGCTGGTCGCCTCCAGCCGGGTGGATGTGGCGCATTACTTCATCCAGGCCGATCAGGTACACGCCGAAATCGGACGCCTGCGTCGTGCCCGTGACGAAGTCATCGAAGAACTCCAGCGCTTGCAGAAAGACCTGCCCAAAGACGCGCCGCACGAACTGGCTGCCCTGCTTGACGTCCACCTCATGCTGCTCGAAGACGAGGAGCTGACGGCCGGTGTGCGCCAGTGGATCGAAGAGCGCCTCTACAACGCCGAATGGGCGCTGACCAGCCAGCTCGAAATCATCGGACGGCAGTTCGACGAGATGGAAGACCCCTACCTGCGCGAACGCAAGGCCGACATGGAACAGGTGGCCGAGCGCGTGCTGCAAAGCCTCAAGGGCACCGGCTCGCCCATGGCGCGCGTGCCGCAGCCCCAGCGCCCGCAGCAGGAGCTGCACCTCGAAGACACCGACGTGCCCCTGGTGCTGGTGGCGCACGACCTGTCACCGGCCGACATGCTGCAGTTCAAGCAAAGCGTGTTCGCCGGCTTCGTCACCGACGTGGGCGGCAAGACCTCCCACACCGCCATCGTGGCGCGCAGCCTCGACATCCCGGCTGTGGTTGGTGCCCGCACTGGCAGCCAGCTGGTCAAGCAGGACGACTGGGTCATCATCGACGGTGATGCCGGCGTGATCATCGTCGATCCCTCGCCCATCATCCTGTCCGAATACAGCTTCAAGCAGCGTCAGGGCCAGGTCGAACGCGAACGCCTGGCGCGCCTGCGCCACACCCCCGCCGTCACCCTCGACGGCGAAAAAATCGAACTGCTGGCCAACATCGAAATGCCCGAAGACGCGGCCGCCGCGCTGGCCACGGGCGTGGTCGGCGTGGGACTGTTCCGCTCCGAATTCCTGTTCATGGGCCGCCAGGGCAACCTGCCGGACGAGGAAGAGCAGTACCAGGCCTACCGCCGCGCGGTCGAAGGCATGAACGGCCTGCCGGTCACCATCCGCACCGTCGACGTGGGCGCCGACAAGCCGCTCGATGACACCCGGCACGACGCCGCCCACCTCAACCCTGCGCTGGGCCTGCGCGCCATCCGCTGGAGCCTGGCCGACCCGTCCATGTTCCTCACCCAGCTGCGCGCCATCTTGCGCGCCGCGGCGCACGGCAAGGTCAACCTGCTGATCCCGATGCTCACGCATGCCAGCGAGATACGCCAAACCCTGCAACTCATCGAACAAGCCCGCCAGGACCTCGACCGCAAAGCCATGGTGCACGGCCCGGTGCGCCTGGGCGCCATGATCGAAATCCCGGCCGCCGCCCTGTCGCTGCGGCTGTTCCTCAAATACTTCGACTTCCTCTCGATCGGCACCAACGACCTGATCCAGTACACCCTGGCCATCGACCGCGCCGACGAATCGGTGGCACACCTGTACGACCCGCTGCACCCGGCCGTGCTGCGCCTGGTGGCCGACACGATCGCTGCCTGCCGTGCGCAGGGCAAAGGCGTGTCGGTGTGCGGCGAAATGGCCGGCGACGTCACCATGACCAAACTGCTGCTGGGCCTGGGCCTGCGCAGCTTCTCGATGCACCCGTCCCAGGTGCTGGCGGTCAAACAACGCATCCTCCTGTCCAACACCGACAAGCTCAAACCCTGGGCCGAGCAAGTGCTCGACAGCGACGACCCCGCCACGCTGATGCCGCGCTGAGCGGCGCCTTTCAGCGCGCACGCCCCAGCCAAGCGGCGCCCACAATCAGGGCTGCTGCGCCGGCCACCGTCAGACTGACCGCCTGCCCGCTGCTCCAGAGCAGCAGCAGTGTTGACAGCAAGGGCGTGAGGAAGCTCAGCAGGCCGATCTGCTGCGGATTGCCCTGCTTGAGGGCTGCATCCCACAAATAGAAAGCTGCACCCAATGGCCCCAGCCCCATCAGCAGCAGGGCCGGCCAGTCTTCGCTGCGCACCTGGGCTGGCGGCTCCAGCAAAACATGGCAAAGCAGCGACAGCGTGCCCGACACCAGGGCAAAGAGCCCGATGGCCGAGGTGCTGAACGGCGGCTCCCGCTGCGTCAGCAGCGAATAGCTGGCCCACACGAAGGCTGAACCCAGTGCAGGCAGATAGCCCCAGGCCAGCCCGCCTTCGACCGCGCGCCCGCCCGTGATGGCCAGGGCCGCACCAGCAAAGCCGATCCCGGCGGCCAGCGCGTGGCGCAGCGTCAACCGCATGCCCGGCAGCAGCAGCGGTGCCAGCACCACCATGCCCAGCGGCCAGAGGTAGTTCACCAGATTGGCCTGCACCGGCGGCGCGTGCCGCAAGGCTATGAACAGCAAAAAATGAAAACCGAACAGGCCATACACCCCGAGCGCCAGCGTCCGCAGGGGCAGGCGCCACTGAGAAAAATCAAGGCGCGACAGCGGCAAGGCGATCACACTGCCCATCAGCAGCGCCACGCCCGTCAGCCAAAAAGGTGGCAGATGGGACAGGCGCAGGCCCAGCATGGCCAGACTGGCCCACAGCAAAATGGCCCCCAGGGCCAGCCAATTGGATCGGTGCATGCGCCGATTGTGCAGCCTTCAGAATGGAGCAAACCCGTGAGCACCTTTGACCACAGCAGCCTGATCCAGAACATCAACGCCCAGCTTGGACCGTTGCGCAAATCGCAGAGCGAAGCCATGCAGGGTTTCGGCCAACTGGCCAGGGCCTCACTGGCCGACGGCGCACTCAGCGAAAAGCACAAGGAGCTGATCGCGTTGGCGATTGGCATCACGCAGCACTGTTCTGGCTGCATCGGCTTTCATGTCAAGGCGCTCAAGCGCCTGGGTGCCACCAAGGCGGAACTCGAAGAAATGCTGGCGGTCTGCGTCTACATGGGCGGTGGCCCGGCACTCATGTACTGCTCCGAGGCGCTGCACGCCTGGGATAATATGGTGTGAGATCCCCCATCGCCGTTGTTGACGTTGACCGCTGTGACACTTGGACCCGTTACCGCAACGGCCTGTGTGACAGCTGCGCGGCCAACTGCTGCACCATGCCGGTCGAAGTGCGCTTGCCCGACCTCATTCGCCTGGGCCTGGTCGATCCTTTCGAGGCCGAGCACGACGCGCCCAAACAGATCGCCAAGCGGCTCGAAAAAGCCGGCCTGATCGATCACTTCAATTTCCGCAACAGCATCTTCACGCTGGCGCGCCGCGCCAATGGCGACTGCGCGAACCTGCACCCGCAGACCCGCCGCTGCACCGTGTACGAGCAGCGCCCCGACACCTGTCGCAAACACCCCCAGGTCGGCCCCAAGCCGGGCTACTGCCCTTACGGCGACAAAAAGTTCTCGCGCTGAAATAAACCCGCTGTAGGTGCGCGGCTCTGCACGCGAACAGCACCGTCTCCTGCGGTATGACCTGTCATGGCCGAACGCATTTGCCCGCAGAGACGACCTCTAGCAGGGTGCAGAACAACGAAACCGTGATTTTTTACGTTAATCGCACTTTGACCCCCCAATTCGGGGTTGTACGAGACAAGGCTGACCCATAACCTCTTAAATGCGACTTAAAGCATTAATAAATCTGATAGGCCTTCAAAAAACCTGTCAGATTTTTTGTGGGTTCCCCTTGGAGAATTTGATGGTTTCGAAAAAATTGGCGATCTGGCTGTTGAGCATGGTCGCGTGCCTGAGCTGGGCACAAACATCCAACACCGCCATTGAATCATCCAGCGGCCGCATCGACGTTCTGGGCCAGAGCTACGCCAGTGCGCCGGCCATCAGCGCCAGGCAGTCGCGCATTGTGGTCTACAGCCTGGACGATCTGCGCCTGCAAGGCGCCACGTCCATCTTCGTCAACGGCACCTACCACGCCTCGCTGATCAAGGGCGCCTACAGCGACCTGTGCTACAGCCCGGGCAACGTCGAACTTGGCGCGCGCCAGATGCAAGTGGGCCAACGCCCCAAAGATTTGCCCGACACCATCACCGCCATGCCCCTGCGCGGCGGCCAGACGCATTACCTGCGCGTGCGCGAGCAGGGTGGCCGTCCGGTGCTCGAGCCCGTGGCGGCAGCACAAGCCGAGCGCGAGCTGCCCTCCAAGCGCCTGCAGCTGCACACCATCTCGCGTGTGGCGCAAGACTGCATCCCTTCCAGCGAACCCGCACAGGCGGAGCCGGTACGCCACACCCTGGCTGCCGACACCCTGTTTGCGTTTGCCCGCTCTGACCGTGCGGCCATGACCTCCGCAGGTCTGGGCGCGATCGACCAGATCCTGAGCAAGCTGCGCAACGACTACAGCCGCATTGATCGCCTGCACATCGTCGGCCACGCCGACCCGCTGGGCGATTACGCCATCAACGAGCGCCTGGCGATCGAGCGAGCCAACACTGTGCGTCAGTACATCGACAGCACCGGTCAGCTGCGCGCGCCCATCAGCGCAGAAGGCCGTGGCTCGCGCGAGCCGGTGGTCACCCACTGCGGGCGCATCGACACCCCGCAGGCGCGTGTGTGCAACCAGCCCAACCGGCGCGTGGTCATTGAGGTCATGGGCGTACGCCGCTGATGCACATGCCTGCTGACCCCTGGGTCCTCGGGTCAAGCCCGAGGAGGACAACAAGCACTGTCGTGCCTGACGTCACTGTCATGCCCGACTTCGCCACTGTCACCCCCGATATCGCCACTTTCACCCCCGACTTGATCGGGGGTCCATGCATTTCCGAATTCACCGTTTAACCCTATTCCTGTCACACCAAGGTAGAGCACCATGGCCAAGCAATTCAAAGTCCTCGTCAACACTGGCAAAGCAGAAAACAACAAAGCCATCGACGTCCAGCAACACGCCGGCGACAAAGGTCAGCCTGTACGCATCAAGGCGCAGGCGGGCACCAAGTACCAGCTGCAGGAGCTGGGCAAGGACAAGGGTGTTGATTCATTTTGAAAACTGAGCCAGTCTGAGGCGAATTCACGACGAATTCTGAGCCACGTTAACCGCATATCCTGCCCATTTTTTAGGCAGGAGCGTGCAGGAGTGATTAACGTGGGAACACTGAGTAAATTGCGCCGCATGGTCCGTAGAGATGGACTATCGGTGCGCGAGGCCTCCAAGAAGCTTGGAATTGCCCGCAACACTGCGGCTCGCTGGCTGGCCATGGACGAGATGGTCGAGCCCAAGTACCCCAAGCGGGTGACTGCTGAGTCCATTCTTGACCCGTACAAAGAGCAGTTGATCAACTGGCTTAAGACCGACAGTCACCGAGGCAAACGGGACCGCCGCACAACCAAGGCGCTGTTTGAGGCGGTTCGGGCGTTGGGTTACAGCGGCTCGCGAGGGCCGGTGTATGAGTATTGCAAGCACTGGCGGGCAGAGCAACTCCATAAGCCCAGGCACGCTGGATTTGTCCCGATGAGCTACGAGCTTGGGGAAGCATTCCAGTTCGACTGGAGTTGCGAGTACGCCTTTGTCGAGGGGCTGCGCAGAAGACTGGAGGTTGCGCACGTCAAGTTGGCTGCCAGTCGAGCGTTTGTGATGGTGGCGTATTACACCCAGTCACATGAGATGTTGTTTGATGCCCATGCACGGGCATTCGAGATCTTTGGTGGGATTCCCAAGCGCGGCATCTACGACAACATGAAGACCGCTGTCGATAAGGTCGGCGCAGGCAAGCAGCGCAGCGTCAATGCCAGGTTCGAGTCGATGACGGGCCACTATCTGTTCGAGGCTGAATTCTGCAACCGTGCTGCCGGTTGGGAGAAGGGCATCGTTGAGAAGAACGTTCAGGACCGACGCCGGGGGATTTGGCGCGAGGTGAGCGAACGCCGGTGGGCCGACCTGGATGAGCTGAACGTGTGGGTTCGGGAAGCTTGTCTAAAGGCCTGGCAAGAGATGAAGCATCCTGAATGGCCGGAATTGACGGTAGCCGATGTTTGGCAAGACGAACAAGTTCGCTTGATGCCTTGCCCTACACCGTTTAACGGCTACATCGAACAGCCCGTACTGGTCTCGCCAACATCTCTGATCCATTACCAACGCAACCGCTACAGCGTGCCATGCGAGTGGATCAACAGCACAGTCAGCCTGCGCGCCTACCCTGCACATTTGCTGGTTGTGGCTGCAGATGGGGAATGTGTGACGCTCAAGCGCAGCTTTGAACGCGATCAGACGATTTACGACTGGACGCACTACATCAGCCTGATTGAGAGAAAGCCTGGGGCGTTACGCAACGGAGCGCCCTTCAAAGCCATGCCCGAGCCTTTACTGGAGCTACAGCGGCAGCTGCTGAAAAACCCGGGAGGCGATCGCGTCATGGCCAAAGTCCTCAATGCCGTCACTTTGCATGGCTTGGAACCCGTTCTTGTAGCGGTGGAGTTGGCGTTGCAAGCTGGTCGGGTCAGTGGCGAGCATGTTCTGAACATCCTGTCCCGCCTACAAGAGCCGGCCAAGCAGGTTCAGGAGCTGCCGATGGTTATTGAACTGGTTGAGCCGTCCCAAGCAGACGTCCATCGCTACGACGCTCTGCGCCTGAACAGGGGGGGCGACCATGTCGAATGACGTTGTTACAGCCCTGAAGGGGCTGAGCCTGCATGGAATGGCTGGGGCATGGCCCGAAGTACTGGGCACAGCACGCATGAAGTCTCTCGACCATGAGGCGCTGATGCATCAACTGCTCAAGGCAGAGAGTGCGTATCGGGATGTACGGTCTATGGCCTATCAGATGCGAGCCGCCAGATTCCCGGCGCACCGAGATTTGACCGGCTTTGCCTTCGATGAAGCCCAAGTCGACGAAGCCCTGGTGAGGGATCTGCACAAGATGAAATTCATCGAATCAGCCCACAACGTGGTCTTCGTTGGAGGTCCGGGAACTGGCAAGACGCACCTGGCAACCAGCATTGGTATTGAAGCCATCCGGGTTCATGGCAAACGCGTCCGGTTCTTCTCAACGGTCGAACTGGTCAACGCGCTGGAGCTGGAAAAGTCTCAGGGCAAGGCAGGGCAACTGGCCCACAAACTCATGTATGTGGATCTGGTGATTCTCGATGAGATGGGGTATCTGCCATTCACACAGTCGGGAGGAGCACTGCTCTTCCATCTGCTGTCCAGGCTGTACGAGAGGACCAGCGTGGTGATCACCACCAATCTGAACTTCTCTGAATGGGCCAGCGTGTTTGGCGACGCCAAGATGACCACTGCGCTGTTGGATCGCCTCACCCACCACTGCCATATCGTGGAGACAGGCAATCAAAGCTGGAGGTTCAGGAATTCCAGCGCACAGGTCAAAGCCACATCCCGAACCAAAACGAAGAAAGGAGTCCCTGACCCATCAATACCCTTAGACTTATCCACAACTGAGTAAAGAAAAAACCTTCAACCAAGTGGCTCAATCTTCAACGTGAAAGTTGGTTCAGTTTGCTAGGTGCATCAACAGCATGGTCTCGCACATGGCCGATCAGCTGGTGCTCGGTCACCTCGATCTGGTGGGCGATGCCATCGTGGCCGTGCTGGCATTTCTGTTTGGGGCCATGACCTGCGCGCTGCTGATCAACTTTGCGCGCCGCAAGGACCTGAGCAGCG
>Ga0255212_1000157_pt1 | contig 20722 bp, 23 predicted proteins | sample Miss_Yuk_RepC_8d_FD_188425 | JGI IMG/M metagenome (GOLD analysis project Ga0255212, IMG submission 188425) | Freshwater microbial communities from Mississippi River, Louisiana, United States - Miss_Yuk_RepC_8d | ecosystem: Environmental > Aquatic > Freshwater > River | place: USA: Louisiana...
TCCGATTGGAGGATGCCGCGTCGGTGCTAGGCTCAAGAGATTGACGCGAGCTAACTAGGTCTGTTGGCTCACAGCGCGAGTCGAGAAGTCAACCGGCAGCACAGCCGTTCGCGTAGTGCACCAATTCCAAGCCCTGCATGGTTCGCCCAGCGGGGCTTTTTCGTTTCGCCGGGCCTATCCAGCCGCGCATCACTCGCACCCCCTAGTGGATCAGCGCCCGGCACCCATCAAGCGAGCTGACTGAGCTTCATCAGCAGCAGACCCCGACGCTTCGGTAAGCCCCGTCTCTCCTACGGATCAGGCGGCGGGCGGGGATTTCATCGGCGAACAACCCTAGAGGATTCGCAACATGGCACGGCCAAGCAAGTACAACCCGGACTATCCCAAGCAGGCGCTGAAGCTGTGCCGCCTGGGGGCGACCGACAAGGAGCTTGCTGACTTCTTCGGTGTGGCCGAGTCAACCCTGAACAAGTGGAAAGAGGACTACCCGGAGTTTTCGGAGTCCTTAAAAGAGGGTAAGGCGCTTGCGGATGCTGAAGTGGCCGACAAGCTCTACAAGCGGGCGACCGGGTACGAGCATGCAGCGGTGAAGATCGTTGCCAACGCCAACACCGGCCAAGAGCACATCGTCAACTACACCGAGCGTTACCCGCCCGACACAACAGCCGCCATCTTCTGGCTCAAGAACCGCCGCCCCGATCTGTGGCGAGACAAGACCGAGCAGAAGGTGGACGCTGACGTGAATCAGAACCTGACTGTCTCCTTCAAGTGAATGTCGAGTTCCCGGACAAGCTGAGGTGCTTGTTCCAGCCGAGTCGCTACAAGTTTCTGAAGGGCGGGCGGGGATCGGCGAAGTCATGGTCAGTCGCTCGGGCGCTGTTGATTCAAGGGGCGATGCAGCCTCACCGGATTCTGTGCACTCGTGAGGTGCAGAAGTCCATTAAGCAGTCAGTTCACCAGCTACTCAAAGACCAGATTCAGGCGCTGAACCTTGGTGGGTTCTATCAAGTTCTGGAGACGGAGATTCGCGGGAAGAACGGGACATCGTTCCACTTCTCGGGCTTGTCGGATCACACAGCTGACTCGATCAAGTCGTTTGAGGGCTGCACTCGGGTCTGGATCGAGGAAGGCCAAGCGATCACCAAGCGGTCATGGCAGATCCTGACGCCGACGATCCGTGCGAATGGCTCTGAGATTTGGGTGACCTACAACCCTCAGTTGGAGACGGACGAAACGCATCAGCGTGCGGTGGGTGACAAGAAAGATCCGGACACGGTCACGGTAGACATCAACTACTGGGACAACCCGTGGTTTCCTGAGGTGCTTGAGAAAGAGCGCCAGCACGCACAGAAGACGCTACCGAAAGAGGAATACGCGCACATATGGGAAGGTCGGTGCATGCCTGCCGTTCAGGGCGCCATCTACTTCAATGAGGTTGCGGCGGCTGAGGCGACAGGTCGGATTGGCCGATTCCCATATGACCCGATGCTGAAGGTGCATCGCGTGTGGGACATGGGCTGGAACGACTGCATGGCGATCATCCTGGCCCAGCGTCATGGATCGGCAGTGAACATCGTTGGCTATGTGACCGGCACACACCGGACGACAGCCGACTACATCGCAGAGTTCCGGGGCGAGAAGTACCGGGGCTGGAATTGGGGCAACGACTTTTTGCCTCATGACGGGTTTGCCAGCAATCGGCAGACGGGCAAGGCAGACGCGGACGTTCTGCGGGGCCTTGGTTGCGCGGTTGTGCAGACGCCAAACATGGATGTGGAGCAGGGGATTCGGCAGGCTCGTTTGCTGTTTCCCCGGGTCTACATCGACAAGCAATCGACGGCATCACTTGACCCGGAATTGCCGGGGCTGGTGGAGTGCCTGAAGCGGTATCGACGCCGCGTGAACCAACAGACAGGAACGCCAGAAGCGCCACTGCACGACGTACACAGCAACGGGGCAGACGCCTTCCGTTATCTGGCTCTGAACGCCGAGCAGATGACCAATGAAAGCTGGGGCGGCTCCCTGAACTACGCAAACATCGGAATCGTATGAACGAGAAACTACGCCAAGTGCTAGACCATGAGATTGAGAGGTCGGTCACTTGGTCTACGTCCGCCATTCGTTCCGAGCAGGAGCGCAACCTTGCGTATTACCTCGGCCTTCCGATGGGCAACGAGGTCGAGGGCCGCTCTCAGGTTGTGTCGTGGGACGTGTTCGAGGTGGTGGAGTCGGCTCTGCCGTCGTTCCTTGAGCCTTTGTTCGGTGGCGACAACATCGCCGAGTTCCAGCCTCGCGGGCCTGAGGATGAGGCCGCTGCCTCTCAGGCTACCGACTACATCAATTACCTCGTCACCGAGCGCAATGACGGGTTCATGGTGTTTTACACCTGGCTCAAGGATGCGCTGCTGCAAAAGGTCGGCGTGGTTCGCCCTGAGTGGATCAAGGTAGACCCTGAGCGCACGGACTATGAGGGCCTGACCGCCGAGCAACTGACGATGATGCAGGCTGAGGGCAAGGTGATCGTCGCCGCGTCCGAGCGCCTGGCCAATGTTGGCGGGATGCCTCTGCCCGTCTATGACGTGACTGTCGAGACGCAGCACCCCGGCAAGCTGTCGATTCGCAACGTCAAGCCGGTTGACTTCATCATCACCAAGGATGCCCGCACGCCTGATGACGCGTATGTCATCGGCGAGATGGTGACTTACACCCGCTCCGAGTTGAAGGAGATGGGCTACAAGCGTTGGGCTGATGTCTCAGACTACGACTTCTCCACGCTGACCCACGATCCTTACGAGGACGACGTTTTCGACGAAACGGTCACGGTCGAGCTTGAAGAAGTCCGGCTGTTCAAGGGCTTTGTCCGCTGCGACTGCAACAAAGACGGGATTGCAGAATGGCGTGAAGTGCTGGTCGGTGGTGGCCCTGATGATGTCCTGATGGATGACGAGGTTGAAGGCCAGGATTACGCCGTCATCACCCCGATTCCGATTCCACACCGTGTGTATGGCATGGCCTACGCCGACCCGGCTGCGGAGATTCAGGGGCTCAAGTCTGCGCTGACTCGTCAGTATGTGGATTCGCTGTTCATCGCGAATCGTCCAGACACCTACGTCAACATGCAGGGGGCGACTGCGACGACGCTGGAAGACCTGCTGTCAAACCGCATTGGCAAGATCATTCGCGGCAACGGCCCTGCGAACACCACGATCAGCCCGGTTCAGACAACGATGGTTGCCCGTGAGTCTCTGGAAGGCATCCAGTTCGTTGACACGATGCGCGAAACCCGTTTGGGTATCACGAAGTACAACCAAGGGTTGGACAGCGAGAGCCTGAACAAGACGGCCATGGGCATCGGCAAGATCATGCAGGCCAGTGAGCAGCGACTGAAAATGACGCTGCGGATCATGGCGAACACGGGCATCAAGCGCCTGTATCAGATCATCTTGCGCTTGGTCACTCAGCACCAGAACGTGTCTGACGTGATCCGTCTGCGAAACGATTGGGTGCCGTTCAGCCCGTCCGAGTGGTCGGACAAGATGGATTGCAAGATCGCTGTGGGTTCGACCAATGGCGAGCGGATGGAAGAAGTGCAGATGCTTCAACTGTTCGGGAATTTCATGCAGCAAGCCGCGCCGCTGGGCGTGGCTACCAAGCAGAACGTCTATGAGTTCGGCAAGAAGCTCGCCAAGGCCGCGAAGCTCATGGGCGCGGATGTGAAGCTGTTGACCGATCCGTCAACGCAGCAGCCCCAGCAGCAACAACCGTCGCCTGAGCAGATCAAAGCGCAGATTGAGGCTCAGAAGGCTCAGTTTGAGGCGCAAGAGGCCGAGAAACAGCGCCAGCACGATTTGCAGATGAAGCAACTTGAAGGTGCGCAAGCAGAGCGCCTGAAGCTGTTTGAACTCGCTGCCGGGATGCTGTCGCGCCCGGTGGGTGGAAACATCATCGACGGCACGCAGATGGATCAGGCTGGGCAAGTCATTGACCCGGCACAGATCCAGTTTGCCGCGCAGGCGATCAACCAACTGGCGAACGACCTGCAACAACCGGGGGCGATGTGAACGACCAACAGCGCATGCAGATCGCTCGCGCCGAGCACGCAGACCGCATCCTGACCGACCCGCTCGTCATGGAGGCATTCCAGACCATCGAGAAGGCCATCCGGGATCAGGTGTTTGATCTGCCCATCGAGGCTGTCGAGCAGCGGGAAAAGCTGGTGCTGATGGACAAGAGCCGTCAGCAGTTCGTGAACCTGTTTGAGTTGGCTATTCGTGGTGGTGAAGTGACCCGCTACGAGTTGACCGCCGAAGCGAACACCAAGGCGCGGATTCAGGCGATCCGTGAGCAAGCGAGAAGCTATGCAGGCTGAACCGAAGAAGCGCGGCCCGATGAGCAAGGCCGACAAGGTGGCAAAGGGTCTGGACGCGGCATTTGCTGCGCTCCATGAGGTGCCTGCCGTCACGTTCACCCAGACGGTCGAGGTCATCGGCCTGCACGAATACATCAAGACCAAAGAGCGCGATGGCGTTGTGTTGGTCGAGGTTTCACACCCGGACGCAGTGGAAGGCGATGTCTTTCAAGGCGTCTACAGCGGAATCAGGCTGAAGAAGGGCGCACCGTCTGCCAAGTACAGCGACGGCACGACCGAGTAAGCCTCAAACCCGGCTGGGGGCGGTTTCCCTCAGGCAGCAAGTTAGGAACAAGCCAAAGGGCTCTGGAGCAATCCGGGGCCCTTTTTCTTTGGCCTCACACCTTGCTGCTCAAACCTTGGATCAGCAATGTCTGAAGCACTCTCGTTGAACGATTTCGCGACCCAACTGGCACAAGCCGGACAGACGGAACAACCCCCAGAGGACTCCGCGCCGGATGAAACGGTTGAGCAGGAATCGGAAGGTCAGCAACCCGAGGCGACTGAAGTCGAGGCAGACCCGGAAGCGCAAGCAGAAGGAGAAGCGGAGGCAGAGGAAAGCCAGGAGGAACAACCGGAAGAACCGGAATCCCCCGATGAGCGGGTGGTGAAGTGGACGACCGCAAACGGTGAGGCGTTCGAAGTCACTGAGAAGGAGTTGAAAGACGGCTACATGCGTCAGTCGCACTTCACTCAGCAGATGCAGAACGTAGCGAAGGAACGCGAGCAAGTTCAGCAGCTCGCGCAGCAGCAGATTCAAGAGGTCCAGCAGTTCGCCGCCGAGATTGGCCGGGTGCAGATGCTTGAGTCAACCCTCAAGCAGTACCAGCAAGTCAATTGGCAGCAACTGCGGGAAGCAGATCCGGTCTCGTACCAAGAGCACCTGGCGCAGTTCACCGAGTTGAAGCAGCAGTACCGCGACGCCTCGGAAGCCCTCGCGAACAAGCGAGCGGGCTACGCACAGCAGACGGCTCAGAAGTTCGAGCAGGAGCAAGCACAGCAGCGTGCTTTGGCTGAACAGCACTTGGCCCAGGTTTTCCCCGGCATCACGACCAAGGACACGAACGAGATGTTCAAGACCTTGGTTGCAAAGGGGGCCACTCAGCAAGACCTCGCAGTCCTGACGACCCGCCCATGGGCCGTCGAAATGGCGATCTACGCACAGAAGTGGCTCGCGCTCCAAGCCGAGAAGCCGAAGGCCGTCAAGAAGGTGGCAAGCGTGCCGCAGAAGCCTCCCAAGGCTGCGCCCGCTCAACCCACCGAGTCCGAAAAACTCGCCAGGTCTGTTGCGCAGAAGCGCACGTTTGGTCGCGATGAGTTCGCTGACCTCCTGGCCGCCACTCGTAAGAGGTAAATCATGGCTCAGGCTACCAACTCGTTTGCGACGTTCAACTCGTCGCGCGTCCGTGAACAACTCATGGACAAAATCTGGAACGTCTCCGTTTCGGAAACCCCCACCCTTGCCCTGATCGGCAAGGAAAAGGTCGATGGCCCCTATGTGGAATGGCTGACCGACTCGTTCGCCGCTGGTGCTTCCAACAAGGTCGAGCAGGGCAACATCCCAACCATCGCCGCTACCTCTGATGTGGTTCGCTACGGCAACCGCACCCAGATCAGCGAAAAGTCTGGCGCCATCACTGCGACTCAAGATCGCGTCGAGAAGGCTGGCGAGTCCAGCGAATACGACCGCCAAGTGTCGAAGAAGATGGTGGAGTGCAAGAAGGACGTGGAATTTGGTCTGATCCAAAACACCACGGCCATCACTGCCGCTGCTGGCGTTGCCCCTCAGGCTCGCGGCCTGATCGGCTTCATTGCCACCAACGGCTCTCGCGGCTCCGGTGGCGCAGCCCCCAACGCTGTGACCAACACCGCCCCGACCGATGGCACGACCCGTGCATTCAGCGAAACCTTGCTGAAGGACACGATGAAGCTGATGTTTGACAACGGTGCTCCGGACATGGACAACATCTATGCCCTGATCCCGTCGGCCCAGCGTTCGACCTTCGACACCTTCTTGGCCTCTCAGACCCGCTTCGACAAGGCCGAAGACAAGACCCTGACCGCAACCTTGGAGGTCTACATCGGCCCCTTCGGTCGCGTGAAGGCTGTCAACGCCCGCCACATGCGTTCGCGTGAAGTGATCCTGCTGAACAAGGATTACGCCTCGCTGGGCGTGCTGCGCCCGATGCGTGACAAGGAACTGGCCCCCCGTGGTGACGCCCGCGAGTTCATGGTCAACACCGAATGGACGCTGATCGTCAAGAACGAGAAGGCACACGGCATCGTCGCTGACCTGACCTGATAGGGCAACAGCCCTCAACAGCCCCCCTTGGGAAACCTCGGGGGGCTTTTTGCTTTCTGGCTATGGCTGAAACCAAAGTTCTTGATGTGATCCCTGGTGGCTATACCTACATGGCCTCAGAGGATGGAGTGACGCGAGTCGGCACCATCGTTGATGTGTCCGGCATCGTTGAGCAGGTCAAGGATCGGCGCAGCCATGGATTGAACGATCACGCTTTTGGACGTCACGAAATGAGCATCCCGCTTGAGACTCTGGACGCATGGGCCAAGAAGATCAGCGGCGGGCTGATGAATGCGTTTGACGTGGCAAACGATGACGCCTTGCTCAACCGCTTCATTGCAGAGCATGGTGCCTTCAAGGTGCATGGGGGTTGGCAGTGACATACGCGACCCTCAAGGCTGATGTTGCATCGTGGCTGATTGACTCCACGGCAACCGACCAGATTCCATCATTCATTCGTTTGGCAGAGGCCGCAATCCGCCGTGATGTGCGCGTGCCTGCGATGGATGCAACCGCATCGGCTGCTTTGGTGGCCGGTGTGATTACGCTGCCCGCTGATTTCATCGAGGTCAAGCGCCTCGTGATCGACGGGTATGTCTACACGTTCAAGCCGGTCGAGGTCTTCCAGCAAATGGAGACGGACGGCTACTCAACTTCGGGCAGTGCTGGCCGCTACTACACCCGGATCGGTCAAACGCTGCGCGTCCTCAACGGCGGGACTTCGACCTATTCGCTGCTGTATGTGGCGAAGTTTGCAGAGCTTTCGGGTGATTCCGACACCAACTGGCTGTTGGATAACGCCTCGGATGTGTACCTGTTCAAGTCGCTGCATTACGGCTCGGCCTGGCTGCGCGACAAGGCTGCGGCTGAGTCCTACGAGGCCATGTATCAGGGTGCGGTGGGTGCGCTCGTGTTGGCCGAGCGGATGAGCCAGTTCAGCGGCCCGCTGTCGATGAATGTGAGCGCCCAATGACTCCATTGCTCGGCTTCTCTCCTGACGTTGAGCCCACGACGCCGGGCGCGATCATGGAGTGTCAGAACCTGATTCCCGATCCGAAGGGGATGAGGTCTGCGCCGAGTGCTGCTGATGCTGGTGTGTCGGCTTTGGCTGCTGCGTGCCGCGGCGCTGCTGTGACTCGCAACCTGACGGGCAATTCGCGTTTGTTTGCTGGCACGTCGTCCAATGTGTACGAGCTGGGCGGGACAACGTGGTCTAGCGTGTCGTCTGGTCACTCGCTCGGATCTGATGACGTGTGGCGCTTCGTGTCGTTTGGCAATGATGCGTTGGCTGTGTGCCCGTCTGTGGGGCTGCTTCGCTCTACCGGCGCATCGTTCTCGTCGGTCGCTGGTGCGCCTGCGGCAAAAGTCATCGCTGTGGCTCAGGGCTTCGTGATGCTGCTCAATCACGGCACGACCGCAGATGGTTGGAAGTGCTCGGGCTATCTGGATGTCACGACCTGGACGCCTTCGGTCGCTACTCAGTCCAACGAGGGCCGGTTGATCGAAGGCCAAGGCGCTATCACTGCTGGGCTGCGGATGGGTGACACGGTTGTCGCCTACAAGGAGCGCGGGATCTTCGTCGGCATCTACGTCGGCGGCGATGTGGTGTGGCAATGGACGATGCCTGTTGGTGATGTTGGCTGTGTGGGCGTTGAGGCTGTGGCCGATACCCCCCGCGGTCATGTCTTCGTCGGATCGGACAACGTGTATTTGTTCGACGGTCACCGGGCGCAGGCTGTCGGCGACCAGATCCGCCAATGGTGGATTGACAACTCTTCCTCGCAGTTCCGCTATCGCACCAAGCTGATGTGGGATCGCGATAACGCCTTGGTGTGGATGTTCTACCCGAGCGTCAACTCGTCGGAGTGCGACCGGACTTTGGTCTTTCACGTCCCGTCTGGTCGCTGGGGTGTGTCTGACCTGACGGTCGAGGCGGTGCTCAACTACACCTCGCAGGGCATCACCTACGACACGGCTGCGGGCCTTGGCTACACCTACGACAGCGGCCCGGCGTTCTCCTACGACTCGCCTTTCTGGCTTGCGTCCAAGTCAAATCCGGCCATTTTCTCGACCGATCACAAGATCAAGTCGCTGACCGGCATTCCGTCTGAATCGACTTTCACGACTGGCGATTACGGGGACGAGTCTCAATCGAGCTATTTGGGTCGCGTGGATGTGCGTTGGTCTCGTCAACCTGATGCAGCTACGGCAACGGGCTACACCAAGACATCGAGCGGCGCGGCTGACTCTGAGGGCTCGTTGTCCGTGTTCGACGGCTCCAAGTTCCCGATGCGGCAGACCGGGCGATTCCATCGTGTGCGGTTTGACTTCACCGGGGACGCTCGGCTTTCTGCGATTGACCTGAAGTTGCAGCCTGCGGGGGTGCGATGAAGAAATTGCCCGTAGAGCCTCGCCTGCCGAATCAGGTTGGATTGGTTCAACGCGTCAATGAGTTGTTCCGCGCTGTGGCTCTGTCCGTCAACGAGTTGATTGACCGGGTTTCGACGCCTCTGAGCGTGTCGGCTGTGACGGTCGGGGCTTCGCCGTTTGATTACGTCGCTGCTCGCGATGGCTTTGTGTCCATCGTTGGCGGCACGGTGTCGGCTGTGGCTTACGTCCGCGAAGGCGTGAGCACGTCGCTTGGTGTGGTTGCTGTGGTGCCTGTGAAAAAGGGCGACACGGTGCGGATTACCTACACGGTCGCCCCTACGGTGACGCTGATCTGATGGTTGAACTGATCGTAGTCCCGCCCATCCATGTTGACCGAGCATGGAAGGAAGGCGCTCACATGCTGGCCGAGTCCGTCGAGACATCTGGCGGGGAGATTACAGCCGACCAGCTCAAGATGATTTTGAGCCGTGGTGAGCGAATCCTGATCCGCATGGATCGCGACAAGCAGCCCGTCGGCTGGGGCGTGGTTCGGGTCGATGCACTTCCTAACGCTCGCGTCCTGCATGTGTGCTCGATGTACGCACCGGGCGCGGCGTTTCAAGAGTTCTTCACAGCCCTCAAGGGCATGGCCGAGGCGAATGGATGCCTTCGGATTCGCTGCGCTGCCCAAGCGGTTCAGGCGCGGCTCTACCAAATGAAATGCGGCTTCAAGCCGGTGTACCAAGTCCTAGAGGTCGAGGTGTGATGATGATTTCTCGTCGTGAGTTGTACGCGGCTGGCCTGCCGCTTGGTGAGGGCGTCACGCGCCGTGAATGTGGCCGGATTGTGTGCGGCGATGGCGGCGGCGGTGGCGGCTCGTCCACCACATCGCAGGGACTTGACCCTCGCCTCTATCCGCTGGTTGACACCTTCACGGCTCAGGCTCAACAGGTCGCCAACACTCCTTGGCAGGCGTACACCGGCAACCGCTTTGCCGAGATGAACGGCGATCAGTCGCAGGCTCTGAACATGATCCGCCAGCAAGCCGGATCGGGCGTGCAGGGTCAAGCAGAAAGCGCGCTCGGTTCGTTCCTGCAAGGTGGTCAAGAGAACCCGTACCTCACGCAGCAGATCGCCAAGGCTCAGAACGAAACGGCTGACGCCTACAACCGTCAGGTGCGACCCAATCAGGTCATGCAGGCTGTGCAATCGGGCTCGTTCGGCAATGCGAACGTCATGGACGCGCAGGCCAAGCAGGACAGCCAGTTGCAGCAGAACCTGGGTGACATCGCTTCGGGGATGCGCTTCAACGCCTACAACACCGACCAAGCCAACCGCATGCAGGCAATCGGCATGTCTCCGGCCATCCAGCAAGCAGGCTACACCAACGCGGGGCAGTTGCTCAACGCTGGCAACCTGCTTCAGGGGCAGGCTCAGGACAAGGCTGATTTCGCATATCAGCAGTTCCAAGAGCAGCAGAACGACCCGTACAAGAAGCTGCAAACCATGTCGGGTGTCTTCGGCACTCCCGGATTCCAGACTCAAACCACGACTCAAAGCGGAGGCGGCAAATGAGCTTCTTTGGTGAACTTTGGGACAACACTGCGGGCGGTCTGCTGTGGAAGCCGATGAAGAAGGCAACCGGCCTGACCGATGCGCAAATGATTGGCCTAGGCGCGATGGCTGTTGCTGCGCCTTACGCCTTGCCAGCGATGGGCGCCGCTGGTGCCTCTGGTGCTGCGACGGCTGGCGCCGCTGGCACTGCTGGGGCATCAACTGCCGCGACTGGGGCAGCAGCAGGAGGGGCGGCTACTCAAGGCGGACTTTTGTCCACTTTCAGCCAGTACGCAGGCCCCGCATCGCAAGCCCTGAACATCGCAGGCCAAACCAAGGCGATGACGCAAGGCCAGCCCATGCAAGCCGCTCCCGCTCAGTTCCAGCAAGGCCAAGGCTTTGCCGGTCTGCTGAATCCGACCGATCAGGTTGACATGGAAAAGCGTCGCCAGGCGCAGCAAATGGCCGTGCAGGGCCTGCTCGGTGGTTACGGGAGGAACTATGGCTGAATCGACTGGACTCCTTGACTTCCTGAACTCTCCGGGCGGCATGGGCTTGCTGTCCGCTGTCGGCGCTGGCCTGGCTGGCGCTCGTCGCGGCGGCACATGGAACGCTGTCGGCTCTGGCTTGCTGGGTGGCATTCAAGGGCTTGCGCAAGGGCAAGACCTGCAACGCCAAAACGAATACGCCACTCAGCGCGGCAAGCTGTTCGACATGCAGGCGCAGCAGTTGGAGCAGCAAAAGCAGGCTGCCGCCCAACAAGCGGCGCAGCAAGCCGAGCGCAACAAGTACCTGAGCAGCATCGGCCAGTACAAAGACGAATTCAGCACGCAGCAAAACAAGTTCGACCCCCTTGAATACATCCGCCGCGGCGGCTCCATCAAGGAAGCCCAAGACCTCGCGGGCATGAAGGATTGGGGTGCTGCGCAAGTGGATCGGACCATCGAGAGCCAAGACGCTCAGGGCAACAAGGTCACTCTGATGTTCGACAAGTTCGGTCGGCCTGTCGGCGAAGGCGTGCAGGGCTACACCGCACCCGAGCGGGTTGACTTGGGCGGCTCTGTGCAATTCGTGCGGCCTCAGGCTGGCGTTTCGCTCAAGAAGACCATGACGCCGGGTGAGATCGCCTCTAACGCTGTCGCTCGCGGCAATCTGGCTGTGTCTCAGCAGCGTTTGGCGTTCGATCAAGGCGGCGGCGCTGAGGTGGGCGGAAACCAGGCAGCGTTCAACAAGCAGTTCGGCAAGGCTCCTGCCGGGTTCCGTTGGAAGCCAGACGGTAGCATGGAGTTCATCCCAGGCGGGCCCGCCGACCAGAAGGCGCAACTTCAGAAGTCCGGCGAGGGGACCGTTGCATCGGTCATTGCCGACTTGCGAGACAAGTACAACATTCTGGACAGCGAAAACGCCATCGTCAGCGAGAACAACAAGTGGGGCACCAACATTGGCGCTCGCTTGGGTAGCACGGGCATTGGCCAGACTCTCAGCGGCGCTGTCGGAACCAAGGCTCAAAGCGCACGCGATTCCATTGCCATGACTCGCCCTCTGCTGCTGCAAGCGATCATGAAGGCCACCGGCATGTCGGCTAAGCAGATGGACTCGAACGCCGAACTGAAGATGTACCTTGCAACGGCCACCGATCCGACATTGGGCTTGCAGGCAAACCAAGAGGCTTTGAACAGGTTGGAAAACCTGTACGGCGGTGGCATGCCCGAGCAGCAGCGCCCCGCAGCGCAACCTGCGCCCAAGGCTCAAGGCAAGACCGTCGTTCGCACTGGCACCATGAATGGCCGCAAGGTCGTCCAATACTCTGACGGGACCACCGCTTATGCCGATTGATCCAAGCAAGGTCAAGTGGGACGACGCGCCCGCAATTGATCCGTCTCAGGTTCAATGGGACGATGCGCCGAAGAAACTAGCGCCATCGGATACGCCTGGCGTTGGGCAGACTCTCATGATCTCGGCTGGCCGAACATTCGACAAGATCGGTGACGGCTTGGCGCAGATGTATCTTGCCGCCAGAGGCGAGAAGTCGTCGCTTGATGGGCTTCGTCAGAATGTTCAAGCCAAGGACGAGCTTTACAAGCCACTGCAAGCCGCCCGACCTATTGCAACCGCATTTGGCGAATCCTTGCCATACATGGCGGTGCCTGTAGGCGCTGGTTCGACGGCTCTTTCAACGGCTGGCCGTTTGGCCTTGTCTGGCGCGGCGCCTGGAGCCCTTGAGTATGGCTCTCTGGAGGACCGGGGAAAGAAGGCTGCAATTGGAGCTACAGCGGCACTGGCTGGCGGATACCTGGTTCCCAAAGCCGCTGGTTTGGCTAAGTCGGGGGCGTCGAAAGTTGTGCGCAAGGTGGCTGGTGAAGTCTCGCCAGAGGCTCGTGCTCTCTACAGCAAGGCGGCTGACTACGGCATCCCAGTCAATGCCGTGCAACTGTCTGACTCCAAGCCGCTGAAGGTTCTTCAATCAACTGTGGACAAGCTGCCATTTTCAGGCGCAGCAAAATCTCGTGATGCTCAGCAATCAGCGTTCAACCGCGCTGTGTCTCGCCAGTTTGGAGAGAACACGGACAAGGTCACGCCAGATGTGTACGCCTCAGCGAAGGCCAGAATCGGCGCTGAGTTTGAGCGGTTGAGCGCCAACAATGCGCTAGACGCTTCCGATGATCTGCTTGGGCGACTCAGCAGCATTCAGGACGAAGCCGCCAGATTCGGCACTGATGACAGTGCGCGTGCGGTGCGCAACAGCATTGACGAGTTGCTTGGCAAGGTTGGTGCAGACGGCAAGATCCCTGGTCGGGCCTATCAGGCTCTGGACAGCAAACTAGGCAACTTGACGAAGGCTGGCGGCGAGAAGGCGCACTTCTTGGGGCAGTTGCGTGAAACTTTGCGCGATGCCATGGACGGCAGCATTGCCGAGGCCGATAAGGCGGCGTGGGCGACAGCACGCAGCCAGTACCGCGCATTGAAGACCATCCGCGATCTGGTTGCAAAGTCAACGGACGGCAATGTTTCGCCGTCCCTGCTGATGGGCCGCGTCAACGCGAACAACGCAGGCAAAGAAGCCATGGCAGCTGGTCGCGGAGGCAATCTCGGCGATCTTGCCAAGATCGGTCAACGGTTCATCAAGGATCCGGTGCCGGACAGCGGGACGGCGCAGCGCCTTTGGACTCTGGGCGGCGTCGGCGGCCTGGCTTCCATTACCGGCCTCCCCACTGCCGCCCTGACCGCAGGGGCCACGATGGCAGCAGGTCGAGGCGTAAACAAGGCGCTCAACAGCCAAGCCATGACCCAGGGCCTGCTTAACTCCGGCCCGTCATTCGCTGATGTGTTGGCAGAGAACCCTGGACTACTGTCCCTCACCGCTGGCAGGCTTGGGGGGCTGCTTGCCGGTCAGTTTGCGAATCAGTAACTCAATCTGAATGGCGAGCTTCTTAACGCCTATGTAAAACAGCGGCGCGCCGATGCCAATCATCAGCCCCTTGGCGATGGTTGCGTAAAGGTCGTCGTCAGTCATCTTTCTTCCCTGTTGTGTTGGGCTGATTGTATTGATCGAGGCGCACCAGCAAAAGGCCGCCGCTTGGATGGCCACGGGATAATGCAAGCATGCGCGTCAAAAATGCTTGCAAAGCTCGCTGATGCATGGATAATGCAAGCATGAACAACACACATGCTTGCTAAAAATGTCTGACCAACCGAAGATGGATGGCCGTAAGGCTGGGGCGATGGCTAGGGCGCGTTCTCTTACCCCCGAGAGAAAGAAAGAGATTGCAGAGAAGGCGGCGGCGGCTAGGTGGGCAAAGCAATCTTTGCCAGTCGCGGAGTACGGGTCATCTGACAGGCCGCTTCGTCTTCTTGATGTCGAGATACCTTGCTACGTGCTGAGTGACGGGACGCGAGTCCTAACGCAGGAAGGGTTTCTCACGGCAATCGGCAGGTCACGCAAAGCGAAGGGCGGGACAGGCGCGGCGGGCATGGTCGACAACATGCCTGCATTCCTGTCAGCAAACAACCTTAAGTCATTGATTTCAAAGGAGATTATCGAGTCGACAACTCCTGTCGAATTCCGTCTACCGACAGGTGGTAGGGCGTTCGGGTTCAAGGCTGAGTTGCTGCCTAAGGTGTGTAATGTCTACCTATCAGCGCGGGACCAAGGCGCACTACTGCCATCCCAAAGAAAGATTGCCGACAAGGTCGACATGCTGGTTCGCGGCTTGGCTGAGACAGGCATCGTTGCGCTGGTTGATGAGGTCACCGGTTATCAGCAAGTGCGTGCGCGTGACGCCTTGCAGGCGTATCTTGACAACTTCTTGCGTCGTGAGTTGGCTGCCTGGGTGAAGACGTTCCCAGATGAATTCTTTCAAGAGTTGTTTCGCCTTAAGAGGTGGAAGTGGAGCGGGTCTAGTCGTAGGCCGGGAGTTGTCGGCTACTACATCAATGATTTGGTTTATTTGCGACTTGGCCCCGGAGTTCTTGACGAACTTGAGCGGCGCAACCCTGCGGATGAGCGAGGAAATCGCAAGGCCAAGCATCACCAATGGCTCACTGACAATGTCGGGCATCCCGCTTTGGCCCAACACTTGTACGCCTTGATTGGATTTATGCGGGCGGAAGACAGTTGGGATGTATTCAAATCAAGACTAGATAGAGCTTTTCCAAAGAAGGGCGACACGCTCTCTTTGATCTAAGCAATCAAGACAAGCCACCTCCGGGTGGCTTTTTTCATGCCCGCACGGTTCGCCCTGCGGGTTTTTTCATTTGAGGTGCCTATGCCGGTTCCGACGACCCTTGCATCGCTTTCGACCACTGCGGCCAGTAACTCGCCGAGTGGTGGGGAGAACCCGTTTCCTGATCTGGATGACCACATCCGGGCGGGGTACGCCTTTGACGCTCAGAACCGTGACGCGATTGCGGCCAAGCTCAACGCCTCGGCTGTCTCTGCATTCGGCCTGACGCTGATCGATGACGCTGACGCTGCAACGGCTCGGGCGACGTTGGGCGCTGTTGGGTTGACGGGCGATCAGACGGTGGCGGGCGTCAAGACGTTTTCCAGCTCGCCCATCGCGCCGACTCCGACCGCAGGCGATAACAGTACCAAGGCCGCGACAACTGCGTTTGTCAAGAATGCTGCTGATGCTGCGGCGGCAACCGGCACCGCTGCTGCGTCGGCTGTCGAGGCAAAGCTACTCGGCATCGGTCAATCGTGGACGAGCGTCATTAGCTCGCCCGGTCGAGCGTTTGGCACAACCTACACAAACGACACAGCCAAGCCGATTGTCGTGAGCGTGTGGGGGCAGACAACCGCTAGCACAACCTCCATGACGACGACGGTCAGCGGCGTGACCATCGGCCAGCAGGGCACCTCCTTCGCTGGAATCACGCTGACCTCTGTCTTTGTCGTCCCTCCTGGCGCCACTTACTCCGTGACTGTCGTCAACAACAGCCTGCAAGGCTGGGCGGAACTCCGCTAACTCACCACTGCACAACAACACAGGCTCGCTTCGGCGGGCCTTTTTCATTGCTGAGGCTCTATGACCATTCTCACGTCTGCAAATGGCTCCCTCCCGCTGACTCTGCGCAAGGGTGAAACCCTTGTCATCCGCAATTACTCCGGCTCGGAGACTGTGCGCGGCTCCACGGTTCCCTCCGAGGCGACTGCCGATGGTGCTGAGGTGTACGGGCCTCAACTGTCAAACGTCACGCTCGTTCTTTCGTCTTCTGGTGCTCTGGACTATCAGACTGTGATGGGCGACGTGACCGGATCGGCTAAGCCTGACAACCCGGTTCGCGTCGTAGTTGATGGCGACTCGTTCGCCGCAAATGGCTATTTCCTCGACTCCACGCAGAACATTTGGAGCACTCGCGGCTGGTGGGTGCACGCACTGAACTACATCAAGGGCAATCTGCGGCTTGTCAACATGGGCGGCATTGGCGGCCAGACTGCGCAGCAAATTCTTGCGCGTTTTGACACGACTGTCGCGCCTCACGCTCCGTGCGAAGTGTGGGCAATCATCGGTCAGAACAACCTCCCCGATACGGACGGCGGCGCTGCTGCGATCCAAGCAATTCAGCAGTACGCGCAGAAGTGCCGTGAACTTGGCTGCACCCTGCGCTTGGGCACTGTCACCCCGCGCCATGGCGCGAACCAGACCGCGACGATTCAGGCGAACGTCATCGCGATCAATGGCGCTGTGCGCGCTTTGGCCCGCTCTGGTGTGTGCAAGGTCTTTGACTCTCACTCTGTGATGGTCGATGCAACCAGCGCCACGGGCGCGGCTCTGACCGGCTCGACCTATGACGAAGGCACGGTCGGCCTGCACCCCAACGCCAAGTTCTGTCAACGCATTGGACGAGAGTTCGCCCGCACCTTCGAAAAGGACTTTGCGCCCATCAATGTCCGCCCCTCTGCCGTCACTGACAGCCGCCAGGTCATCGCCACCAGCAGGCAGCTTGTGTTGAACCCGAAGCTATCCGGCGCTGGTGTGGCTGCTGGCACGGGGGCATCCGGCACCGAGCCGACAAGCTGGGCTCTGTCTCGCCGCCAAGGCTCGAACATCACTGTTACGGGCGCAGGTAACCAATCCGAGGTTGACATTGCGGCCTCGGTGGCTGGCACTGCGTCGGGCACTTATGGCGCGACTGAGCAAGGGATCATCAACGCCCTTGTTGCTGGGTTCAACAGCCTGCGTCAAGCAGTCCTTGGAAACACCGGCAACTATGGCCGCTCGTGGTTCAAGATGACCGTTGCGGGCACTGCGTCGGGTACCGAAATCATCGGCATCCAGCAGGCAAGCGTCACCCTGTCGAACATGCTCGCCCCTGTGACTGGCGGCATTGATCGGGTGGACTATGGCCGTATTTCTGCCCGCTGCGTTGGCCTGTCGTCCAACTTCAAGAGCCTGACCATGCGAATCGAAGCCTTGAACGGCTCCACGCCTCTGTTCACGGTTGAGGGCTTCAGCGACACGGCCGACACACAAGGCGAGCTTCCCGACAGCGAGTTTGTCATTGAGTGCCCCGGCTTTGCCATCCCGGCCAACACGACCCGCTTGCGCGTGACGGTTCAGGCGTCCTTCACATCGGGTGCTTGCACGGGTGACATCTTCCTCACGGATTGCGACATCCGCATTGCTTGACAGCAGGCGGGCAACGACGCCCGCTTTTCTTCCACTGAACAACGAGGTTCAGCCATGACCATCCTCTCTTCCGCTTCTGGCTCTCTGCCGCTTTCCTTGAGGAAAGGCGAGACGCTTGTCATTCGCAACCTTTCCGGGGCTGAGACTGTCACCGGATCGACTGCGGTCAGAGAGGATGCGTCATCGGCTCTCGGTTCGGGGGCTGTGGTGTATGGCCCGCAGATCCGTGATGCCTCGTTGGTTCTTTCCACGTCCGGGCAACTGGATTACTCGGCTGTGATGGGTGATCCGCTGCCTGCTGTCGCTGACTCCTTGCCCATTGTCTCCGCTGCTGTTCGCTGCCGAATCTCTGGTGGTGACGCCGCAGTCGGCTCCAACAACGTCACCAGCACACGGATCGCCGAGAAAACCAACGTGGCCGGCTCTGCGCCTTCGGTCGAGTATTGGAACGGCTGGGTCAATGCTGGCCTTCCGACTTCTGCTCAAGAGGTCGGCTCCGGCTCTGCGACGACTCTGCGCATGGCGCTTGTCACGCGATTGACTGGCGTTGCCCTGAACCAATCGACCGCAACGGTTACGCCGCTGACGTGGTTCAACGCTGGATCGTGCGTCGCTGACTACGCTTTCAAGTTGGATGGTGTTGCGGCAACTGTGGCCGAGTTTGTCGCCGCTGGTGGCTCTGTGTCGGCTGATGGCCTGACCATCGTTGTCCCGGACGGCTGGCGCGTGCGATCTGACCCGGCCGGCTCCGTCAATCTCTCGGCTGGCGAGCGGTACTACATCCAGATCGAGGACAGCAAAGCCCAAGGTCTGCGTCGCCCGAACGTGGGTGTTGCTCAGAAGTCCGCGCTCGGTGACGCAACCCGTCAGCAGGCGACGACCGGAACAATGGTCTTCTCCGCTGACTGGTCGGCTGCATCGCAGTCGAACGGCGCTGTCATCTCGTCTCCGATCAACGTGTTCATGACCGGCCTGTCGGGGCAGAAGGTTGTCGGCACGGCTGGCGACTCGATCATCACCGAGACGGGCGACTTGATCGTCGGCACGACCACGCTTGACGGCGACGGTGACGGATGTTTGGCATTCGCGAATCGCGCATTGAACGCGGCTGGTTACTCGTGGGTTCGCACATCTGTTCCCGGCACCAAGGCAAGCACTGTTTTCACCTACGGCGGGCACGCTCAACGCCTGCTGTCCCTGCGCTACTGCTCCGCTGTCATCTCCAACATGGGCCACAACGACCGGGGCCTCGCATGGGCTGGCGCTGCCCCATCTGGGTTCCTAGCTCTGCATCGTTGGTACTGGAACCAACTTCGCGCCGCATGCCTTGGTGGATCTGGTCGGATCGTCCAATGCACCTATGCGCCGAAGTCCACCACGACCGACACATGGGCAACCGCAGCCAACCAGACGGACAACGCCGCCGCGCTGCAATACAGCCAATACAACCCGTGGTTCCTGGCCCGCCAGTTCAGCAAGGCAGACGGTGACCCGGATGAGGTTTTCGACTTCTACGGCGCGATCTACTCCGCGCAAGGTCTGACGACCGCCAACGCTGTTGCAGTGATCGGCGGGCAGGCCGCTTTCACGCTCGTGACTGACAAGCTGTTTCCGTCGAACAACTCGGCAAACGGCGGCTCACGCGACGGCACGCACCCGAGCGGCCCTCTGTACGCAGGCGCGGCGGCTGTCATGAAGGGCCAACTTCCCGCACTCGTCGGGTTCTGATTCACCAACCGCAGCCGCTGCGGTGGCTGCATTCAATTGTTAAGCCATGGACAGTCAAATGGAACTCGGAACGGCGGCCGCAAGCGCGGCAAGTGTGGCGGCGGCTAAGGGCGCTGGTGGCGCAGCAATCGGCGGCGCTGTTGGTGGCGGGCTTGCGCTTGGAACCATCCTCGTCATGCTGGCAAAGAAGCCACGCAGCGAAAAGGAGTGGGCTGTTGCACTAATCAGCACGGCAGCAAGCAGCCTAGGCGGTGGGGCTGCGGTCATGCTGTATTTCGGCCTGCATCAAGTCTTGAACTCTGTTGTCCCGATTGAGGTCTATCTAGGTCTGATGCAGTTGGGCGGCGTGTTCCTGGCTTGCTCGCTGCCCGGGTGGCTGCTGGTCAGGATCGCTTTCAACACGATGTCCAAGTATCAGGACAAGTCAGCCGGTGACGTTTACAAGGACGTTAAGGGCTTGCTGCCATGAAGACAAGCAAAGCGGGGCTTGACCTCATCAAGCGGTTTGAGGGGTTCAAGCCTGCCCCTTACCTGTGCCCAGCAAACAAGCCGACCATTGGCTATGGGTCTTGCTTCTACGCTGACGGGAAAGCCGTCACGCTCAAGGACAAGCCCATCACCGAGGCCGAGGCATCGCAACTGCTGGCCGACACGCTTGGTCAGTATGAGCAGGCTGTGAGCAAGGCAGTCAAAGTGCCGATTGGTCAACCCATGTTCGACGCACTTGTCTCGTTCGCCTACAACGTGGGAGCGGCCAACATGGCGTCTAGCACCTTGGTTCGCAAGCTCAACGCTGGCGACATCAAGGGCGCGGCGGCTGAGTTTGACCGCTGGGTCTATGGCGGCGGGGTTCGCCTCGCTGGCCTGACCAAGCGCCGCGACGCCGAACAGGCGCTGTTCCTGTCATGACCCCCTACCTCATCGCAGGCGCTGCCCTGATCGCAGGCGCAGCCGGGTTCTATGGCGGCTGGACGATCAAACAGGGGCAGTGGGACTCCGCAACCGTAGCAAGCCAGAAGGCGTCGGACGACGCACTCAAGGCAGTAGCCGAAGCCATCGCCACCCGCGATGTCAAGCACACGACCATCACTCAGAAGGTGATCCATGAGACTGTCGAGGTTCCTGTGTATCGCGAGTGTTCTCACGCTCCAAGCGTGCTCAACGACATCAACGCCGCCCTCAGCCAATCCGCTGATCCTGGCGAGTTGCCCGCCTCTGACGCCGCTC
>Ga0255212_1000159_pt1 | contig 20515 bp, 23 predicted proteins | sample Miss_Yuk_RepC_8d_FD_188425 | JGI IMG/M metagenome (GOLD analysis project Ga0255212, IMG submission 188425) | Freshwater microbial communities from Mississippi River, Louisiana, United States - Miss_Yuk_RepC_8d | ecosystem: Environmental > Aquatic > Freshwater > River | place: USA: Louisiana...
CGGTGCTCAGCCCGCTGGCATACAGCCCCCCAATGACGGCGCCCATGCTGGTGCCCACCAGCCGTTCGATGCGCACCCCATCGCGCTCAAGCCGCCGCAGCACCGCCAGGTGTGCAAAGCCTTTGGCTCCGCCGCCGGCCAGCACCACGACCACGCCCGGTCGGCTGGGCCCAGACGGCACAGGCTGCGCCTGAGCAAACCATCCCCATGCCAGCAGCACCCATACCCCAAGCCATTTACCGCTCACGTCATGCCCCTCCAAGCCACCCGATTGTGCATTTGCCATCTTCAATCGCCTCTTCCTCTCCTCTGCGCACCATGCGTCTGACAAGCTGCATCAGCGCGAATTCCCACTATTCAGCGGAAAAAAGCAAACGAAATCGTGATTTACCCCCCTATTCGGGGCTGACGGACCGCCCCCATCCGCATATCGTCACATCCACCAAATTCAGTGGGCATTCACCAAATTCAGACAAGCCGCGGTTTTCGGGTTGGTCAGACATTCGAACCGGGAAGTCCATCAGACACGTCTGGTGATGCCCCTTTTATTACTGAAATCCAAGACACCTCGCGCAATGCCGTTTCGTTCCATTTCTGCCCCCTGGCTTGCGGGTCTGGCCTGCGCTTTGGCCTGCTCCAGCGTGCAGGCCCAGACACTGACCGAAGTGGTCCAGCAGGCTTTGGCCTCGTACCCGGCGCTGGCCTCGGCACAAGCCAAGGCCGAGGCCGCGCGCGCCGACATTGCCCGTGCGCGCAGCGCGCATTACCCGCAGCTGAGTGTGGGGGCCAGCGCCAACTCGTACGCGTCTGGCTCGACACCCAACGCCCTGGGCAACACCACCTTCTCACCCACCGCCAAGGTCAACCTCTGGTCCGGCGGGCGCATCGAAGCCGACGCGCAACGCGCCGAAGCGCTGACGCAGTCCAGTGAAGCCCAGCGCCTGGTCACGCAGGAAGATGTGGCCTTGCAGGCCACCGAGGCCTACCTGAACTGGGCCAAGACGGCCGATCTGTACCAGCTGAGCGTGCGCAACCTCAACGGCCATCTGGAAACGCTGGAGGACATCCGCAAGATCGCCCAGGCCGATGCCGGCCGCCGCATCGATCTGGAGCAGGCGCAGGTGCGGGTGGACAACGCGCGGCTGGCGATGCAGCAGCGCAAGTCCGATCTGGTGCAGGCCATGCAGAAGCTGCAGCGTTTCTGGAAAGACGAGATGGCCGCACGCCCCATGGGTCTGACCGAGGCCACCGCGGCCAACGGGCCGCTGGGTGCACTGCCCCTCTCCATTGAAGAAGCCACCGGCCATGTGAAAGACGAGCTGCCGGCACTGGCCCAGTACCGCGCCCAGGTGAGCGCCGCCGAAGCGGCCGTGCGCCAGGCCCAAGGCCTGCACTGGCCCACGGTGGACCTGGTGTCGTCCCGGCAGTTCAACACCAACACCCAACGCTTTGACACCCTGACCCAGTTGCAGCTGAACATGGCCGTCTACAACGGTTACGGCACGCAAGCGCAGGTCGAGGCCGCCGCCGCCCAGCTGCGCGCGGCGCAGGCCGCGCTCGACGAAGCCCGCCTGACACAGAAGGAAAAAGTGGCCAACGCCTGGCAGGAGTGGGCCACCAGCACCAGCCGCGCCCGGCTGGGCGCCACACAGTCCGATGTGGGCGACAAGGTGGTCGAAGGCTACCGCCAGCAATTCCGACTGGCCCGCCGCTCCCTGCTCGACCTGCTCAACATCCAGGCCGATTCGTTCAACTACCGCAGCGGCGCCCTGGCCGCCTTGCACGACGAACGCATTGCGCGTGCACGCCTGCTGGCCGCCATGGGCGCATTGGCCGCCCGCTTTGAACCCGGCAGTCTGAGCCGTCCCTGACCCTTTTACCGATACGACATGACCGAACTGACCGCCCCGCCCCTGGGCATCCCCCTGAACCCGCCCGCACCCCAGACCGAGCACCTGGCCGATCCCCTGCTGGTGTGCATGGCCATGCTGGCCAAGGCGCTGGGCCACCCGGTGCACATGCAGGTGCTGCGCTCAGGCTTTGCGCTGGACGCCAAGGGCCGCGTACCGCTGGCGGCTTATCCCGATATGGCGCACCAGCACGGCCTGGAGGCCGCCTGGTCGCGCACCAAGGTAGCAAGCATTCCGAACTATGTATTGCCAGTGCTCATGCCACTCAAGGATGGTCGCGCTTGCATCCTCAAGCAGATCACCAACGGCATGGCCCATGTGTTTTGGGCCGACACCGGCATGGAGGAACACCAGATTCCAGTCAATGAGCTGCAGGCATTGGCACGAGAGGAAGTGCTGGCGGTCAAGGTGCCCAACAAGCGCCACGACCAGACCCTCGCGCCCATGCATGGGCAAGCCTTCCAATGGTTCTGGGGCACGCTGTGGCGCTTCCGGCATTTCTATGTCGAGTCGATGGTGGCCACCGTGCTCGCCAACATCCTGACGCTGGCCAGCGTGTTCTTCACCATGAATGTCTACGACCGCGTGGTGCCCACCCAGGCCTACGCCTCGCTGTGGACGCTGGCCATCGGCACGGCCGTCGCAGCCGTACTTGAATTCGTCATGCGATGGCTCAAGGCCAAACTGGTTGATCTGGGGGGCAAGAAGGCCGACCTGGCGATCAACGCGACCTTGCTGCGCGAAATCATGGCCATCCGGCTGGAGCACCGCCCGCAGTCGGTCGGTATTTTTGCCAGCTCCATGCGCGACTTTGAATCGCTGCGCGACTTCTTTTCCTCGTCTTCGCTGGTACTGCTCGCCGATATGCCGTTTGGCATCCTGTTCCTGGCCCTGATCGCCATGGTGGGCGGTCACCTGGTGTGGGTGCCTCTGCTGGCTGTACCAGTGCTGATCGCGGTAGGCCTGGCCGCGCAGCGTCCGCTCATGAAAGCCATGCGCGAGAACATGAAGGAGTCGGGCGACAAGCAAAGCGTGCTGGTTGAGGCAGTCCTCAATATGGAAATCCTCAAAGCCCACAACGCCGAAACCTATCTGCAGCGCCGCTGGGAGCTCTCCAATCTGGCCGGTGCCGAGTCCTACAAGAGCATTCGTTCTCTGACCAACCTGATCATGGGCCTGACCACCACCATGCAACAACTGGTGACGGTCGCGATGGTGGTGGTGGGTGTATACCTGATCCATGCCAACCAGCTGACGCTGGGCGGCCTGATCGCTTCAGTGATCCTGTCAGGCCGTGCGATTTCCCCCCTGGCCAGCGTGATGTCACTGGCTTCTCGTTACCAGCAGGCCAAGTCCTCGCTTGAAACGCTCGATGGCCTGATCAAGCGTCCACGTGACCGCACTGTCGGACGCACGCATGTGGTGCCCGACACCATCCAGGGTGGCCTCGAAGCCGAATCGCTCGAATTTGCCTACCCCGGCGAACACAAGATCCCCGTCATCCGCAAGGTCTCGTGGCGCATCCGCCCAGGCCAGAAAGTGGCCATGCTGGGAAGGGTGGGCAGTGGCAAGAGCACCTTGCTGAGGCTCATGTCGGGCTTGTATGCCCCGTCCGCCGGCAATGTGCGTCTGGACGGCGTGGACCTGCAGCAGCTCGAACCCAGCGAAGTGCGCAGCAAGATCGGCTACGTCGGCCAGGACCCGCAGCTGTTCATGGGCACCCTGCGCGACAACCTGGTGCTTTCGGACAGCTGGATCAGCAATTCGCTCATCCATGATGTGCTCAAGCAACTGGGCCTGTACGACGTGGTGGCAGCCCATCCACGCGGCCTGGACATGCCGATCACCGAAGCCGGCGGCGGCCTCTCGGGTGGCCAGCGCCAGCTGGTATCGATCGCCCGCATGATGCTGCGCGACCCCAAGATGGTGTTCATGGACGAACCCACCGCCAGCATGGACCAGAACACCGAAGCGCGCGTGATTGCCGTGCTCAAGGAGTGGCTGCAGGGCCGCACCTTGCTGATGTCGACCCACCGCCCGCAGCTGCTGGAGTGGGCCGATTCGATCGCCGTGATCGATGCCGGCCAGTGCGTGGCCTTTGGCGAGAAGCAGGAAATGCTAGCCAAGCTCTCTCGCGGAATCGATGTGCGGGCTGCTGCGCCTGCCCCTGTGCAAACCGAGGAAGGCACCGCATGACACAAAACAAAAAGTCGTTCTCACAAGCTGGTTTTGGCATTGCTACCGTCGAAGACGACGAGCGACGCCTGAGCAAGATCCTGGTGTGGTCCACACTGGCCACACTGCTGGCCGGTCTGGTCTGGGCTGGTTTTTTCGAACTCGACGAGATCACCCGCGCACAGGGCAAGGTGATTCCCAGCAGCCGCGAGCAGGTCATCCAGAGCCTGGATTCGGGCGTGCTCAGTGAGCTGATGGTGCGCGAAGGCAGCCTGGTCGAAAAAGACCAGGTCTTGCTGCGCATCGACGACGCCCGCTCGGGCGCGGTCTACCGCGAAGCCCAGGAGAAGTACCTTTCCCTGCTGGCCATGACGGCGCGGTTACGCGCCGAGGCCTACAACATCCCGCTGGCCTTTCCGCCCGAACTCAAGGACGAGCGCGCGCTGGTAGAGCAGGAAACCCTGGCCTACAACGCCCGCAAACGTGCTCTGACCGAGTCGCTGCGCGCGCTCGACATCTCGATTGCCGCCGTCAGCCGGGAGCTGACCATCACCGAACCGCTGGTCAGCCAGGGCGTGATGTCCGAGGTGGAGCTGCTGCGGCTGCGTCGCCAGCAGTCCGAGCTGATGGGTCAACGCGCCGAGCGCAACAACCGCTACATCACCGACGCCAACAACGAACTGGTGCGCGTCAACAGCGAGCTGTCACAGACCAAGGAAAACGCCTCCGCCCGAGAGGACGCCTTCAAGCGCACCACCTTGCGCGCGCCCATGAAGGGCGTGGTCAAGAACGTACAGGTCACCACGGTGGGCGGCGTGATCCAGGCCGGACAGCCCATCCTGGAAATCGTCCCCACCGAAGACGAAATGCTGGTCGAAGCCTATGTCAAGCCCGCCGACGTGGCCTTCCTGAAGGTGGGCCAGCCGGCCACCGTCAAGCTGACCGCCTACGACTTCAACAAGTACGGCGGGCTCGATGGTGTGGTCGACTACCTCAGCCCCGACACGTTGCGCGACGAGCGACAAAAGCGCCCGGGCACACCGGTGGAACTGGAAGAGGGGCTTTACCGGATTCTGGTGCGCATCAAAAACGCGCGGGAAGTGCGCCACGGCCTCAAGCTCGACCCCACCCCGGGCATGACCGCCATGGTCGACATCCGCACCGGCCAGAAGACCGTTCTTGAATACATCTTCCGTCCACTGCAAAACGTCAGTATGGCGCTGCGTGAGCGTTGATCTCGAAAGGAACAACATGAACGACAAGACTCCCCAATTCCTCAGCACTGCAGCGGCGGCCAACATGCTGGGTTTGTCGACCACGCTGATCCAGTCACTGGTCGACAAGAACGAGCTTCAGGGCTGGAAGACCCGTGGCGGCCACCGCCGCATCTCGCTGCAGTCCATCCACGACTATCAGACCCAGGCCCGTATGCACAGCAGCTCTCCAACTCGTACGCGTACGCTCCCGAAAATCCTGGTGGCTGTCGAATCGCAGGAAACTCTAGAGCACCTGCAAAAGAAAAGCACGCTACATAACTTTCCAGTCAGCTTGAAGTTTGTCGACTCGATCACGGAAGCCTTATTGAGCTTGGGAACCGAGCGTCCTGATTTACTGGTCGCCGAACTGACCATGTCCAAGGCACAGCAGGAAAAGACTTTGCAGGCCTTGGAAAACTTCAACACGCGCAGCCGTCCCATCTCAATGGTCTTGCTGACAAAAGAAAGCGAGTTGCGAACATCCTCCGGCGAGGCGCCCAATGCGATCCAGCTCGCACCCGGGCCACTGTCGGATATCTGGTTGCATGCCTACCTCACAGGAGTGGTCGCCACATGTCGAACTTGAAATCATGGACAACCTCAGAAAGCAACAGCGTGCTTTCGCCTGGCCATCGCAAGACTTCACATGGCGCACTGCTGGCCGCCAACACACGCGCTCAGGCTGAATTAGGATTACTTTCTGACAACACCAACCAGGATGTCCGCGGCCAGGCCCTACGCTTGCTCCGCATGCAACAGGGCCGTGATCCCGCCTCGCTGGCTACCCAGGCTTGCATCTCATTACGTCAACTTTACCAACTTGAGAGCGGTGAGACTTCCTTGTTTTACAGCAAAAGCCTGCGCAACCAGGCCGGCCGACGGGTGGCCACGATTCTTGGCGCACAGTGGGACGAAATGGAGCAAAGCCCGCCTCCTCCTGCCCAGGACAAGCACCTCAAACTGGTCACAAGCAGCACAGCGGAAGCACCCACATCACCAACCCAATATTCAGCATCTTCCGATATACCCACTGGACTGAACATACCCGCAGCACACACAGTAGTGGTTCCGCCATCGGTCACAGCACAACTGGGCCGCCTCGATCTAGCAGCGCCCTCATCGTCAACACCTGCACGTAAATTGCATCCATTGTGGACGCTGATGGGATGGCTGTTGACGGCACTCGCTGGCGCTGGCATCGGCTCGGCACTGGCAATATTCTGGGGCGTCAGGCTCTGACACACGCGCCAGACCTTTCAGGCTCGCCAATTCATCATCCGTATTTACCTCCGCAACCGAGAAAGACTGGCGTGATACTGCATCATTAAAACCGTGCCGCCACTAAGCCTTGGATGAACGTCTTTGACACGCGCACGGCATTCCTCATCGCCGGTCTGTTGTACTTTCTGATGCCGCTGGTGGTCTGGATGGCCCTGCGCACACAGAAAACCACCTCGATCGCGCAATGGTGCATCGGCGGTGAGCTGTTTGGTCTGGGGCTGTTACTGATCAGCCTGAGAAGCCGGGTCCCCGACTTGATCAGCTATGACCTTGCTGCACTTTGCATGCATGTCGGAAACGTCACCCGCATCCAGGCCATGCAAAACGAGCTGGGCAAACCCATGTCCAGACCCGTCTTCGCTGGCGTCGTGTCGATTTTCTGGCTCGGCTATGAAACGGGTCGGATGATCGAGCCCTACGGCTCTTACCACTTTGTCTGGTCATTGCTGGCCATCGCATTTCAATCGCTGTGGATCGCTCACCTCTCTCGCCAACTGGCTGCTAAAGAGTCGATCGACAGCGCCAGATGGCTCAGCTTCGCTTACCTGCCCATGGCCGTCATTTTGTGCGTACGCGTGCTGCAAGTCGTCAGTGGCTCGGCCAGCCACGGCCCCCTGATCGACGGATACACGAGCATGGGGATGGCACTGCTGGGCATTGTCGCTGCCGTGGTGGGCAACACCAGCTTCCTGGGCATATACGCCGAACGTGCCTCACGCCAGCAAATACAAAAGGCCAAAGACGATGCGCGCCGGGAAGAAACTGCACGCCTGGGTCGCCAAATCGCCCACCTGGACCGACAGCGCGGGCTGGGCCTGATCGCCCAATCTCTGGCGCACGAACTGAGCCAGCCACTTGCCAACATCAATATCATCGCAGAGCGCGCCGAACTCAAAGCCATCCATGAAAAAGGGCCAGACAGCCCCTTTGTTCAATACGCGGCCGACATCCTGCGCAACACCCAAGTCGCCGTCGACATCATGAACCGCATCCGCGGCTACATCAAAGCCAAGGACATCGAGTTCCAGCCCGTCAGCCTGCAGCAAGTGTGCACCAGCGTCACCCATCTGATGAACGACTGGCTGCGCAGTGAACAGATCGGACTCGAAATCCAGATGCCGGAACAAGACCTGTGGGTGCAGGGCGACCCGGTCCAACTGTCCCAAATCCTGTTCAACCTGCTGCGCAACGCAGGCCAGGCCTGCAGCCGTCGACCGCAGCCACGCATCACCTTGCGTCTTTACACCAAAGGGAATCACGCCATGCTGCAGGTACAGGACAACGGCTCCGGCTTCAGCCCGTAAGCCCTGCTCAACGACACAAAGCAATTTGCGTCCACCAAAATCGATGGCCTGGGCGTCGGCTTGTCGATTTCCAGCCACATCGCTGAGCTCCATCGCGGCAGTCTGAGCCTGAACAACGCCCCCGAGGGGGGCGCCCAGGTCACCGTGTCATTGCCGCTCTCGTTACCGCTCAGGCCAACGGCGGCATGAGGGCCCGATCCAGAACCTCAGAGAGTTCTTTTCGGGTGAAAGGCTTGAGCAGAAAACCGACCGCCCCTTGCTGCATGGCCTGCTCCATTTCGCCAGCGCTGACCCCGCCGCTGATGAAAACCAACGGCAAACGCGACTCCAGCGACTGCAGCTCCGCCTGCATTTGAAGGCCTGACTTGCCCGGCATGTGCATGTCGGCCAACACCACCGCTGGCATTGGATGGCCATGGTGCTGCAGAAAAGCATCCGCGTTTTCAAACTCTTCGACCGTGTAGCCCGACATGCGCAGCAACTCGCTCAGATTGCTGCGCAACTCATGGTGGTCGTCGACCAGGAAAACATGGCCTCGGGAGGGCTCGTCGGATCGCAGTAGGCTTGCCATGGTGCTGAATCTACCTCGAATATCCAACCTTTGAGCGAGGCAAAGACTGGCTGCGATTCCTGTCCATGGGCCAAGGAGCAGCTTGAATGCTGTGGGTTATCGATACAGTCCGAGAGCGTGGCGAATCTGCATGTGGCGCGGCTGGCGGGGATCGAACCCACGACCCTTGGCTTCGGAGGCCAATACTCTATCCACTGAGCTACAGCCGCGTGTGTGCAGTACGCGGGCATTATCGCACGCGCTTTCCGTGCCATGGCCGTCTTGCAAGGTCTGCGAAGGGCAGCCCGCTATAATGCCCGGTTGATTCCGGTCAATCCATGCCCTGCCGCAGTCGGGGCCATTCATCAGAGGATGTCATGAGCAACAGCCACGATCAGCACGAAGCCCACACAGGCCCCATCAAGAGCCCCAAGCAACTGGTCTGGGCCAGCATTGCTGCCTTTGTGATCCCCGTGTTCATCATCATCGGTCTCGTGTATTACGTGACGTCCGCCAACAAGGAAGCGCCTGGCGCCAGCGATGCCGAGCGCGCTGTGGCCGAACGCATCCAGAAAGTCGGCACCGTGGAAGTGCGTGACGCCAACCGCCCCCTCAAGGCTGGCGAAGAGGTCTACAAGGCCCAGTGCGCCGCCTGCCACGCGGCTGGCGCTGCCGGCGCGCCCAAGTTTGCCGATGCCGGCGCCTGGGGTGCCCGCATCAAGCAAGGTTTCGAAACGCTGGTGAACTCTGCCCTCAAAGGCAAGGGCGCCATGGGAGCCCAGAGTGGCGGTGACTTCAGCGATGTCGAAATCGCCCGCGCCGTGGCTTACATGGCCAACAACGCCGGTGGCAAGTTCGAAGAACCCAAGGCCCCTGCCGCAGCCGAAGGCGAAAAGAAGTAACCCTTTACCTCCTGGCCAAAAGCCGACCTGTGGGTCGGCTTTTTTGTTTCAGCGCGCTGTGGCGACTTGTTGCTGCGGGCTGATCACAAAACCAAAGCGCTGCGGCAGATCCGCGCGAAGGCAATCGTGCACCGTCCAGCGGCCTTGCTCAATCAGGTCCGCGGCCACGGCCACATCGAGCGAATGGACCAACCCCAGCCCGCGCGTGGTGTTCAGGTAGAGGTGGCCTTCTTCGTCCAGGAGGCATTCGCGCACCTCGCTGCTTTGACCGGTGTGCGCGGTCACCTGGCCATCGTGGGCCACGCGCCAGATCAGGGGGGTGCTTTCGAGTTCGACATACACCCGCTGAGGCCCGTTCTGAAAAAACCAACGCCCTTGCGCGTCCGGCTCGTAATTGCGCTGGATGAAGTCCGTCAGTTTTTCATGTCGCAACACCGAACCCTTGGCGCCCGGCACCCCGCTCTGGAAAAGCCCCAGCGCCTGCACGCGGTCATCGCGCATGTGCCATTGGCCACGGCTGTCCAGACCCAGCCAGCCGTAGCAATCCGGCACATTGGGCCATTTGGCCATGGCCTGGCGAACCAGATCATCCAAGGTCAACTCCTTTCTGCTCGGTCGCTGCCGCCTGCAGCAACCAGTGTCCCACATGGTCGGGCAAGGCGCGCACATGACCCGGCCAGCGGCCCGCCGCAAAACCAACATGTCCCCCGTGGCGTGGCTGCCAAAGTGTCACGCTGTCACTGACCTCCTGCGGACGGGGCAGGCTGTGCGCCGGCACGAACGGGTCATTGAGCGCATTGACCAGCAAGGCCGGCACCCGCACGCGCCGCAGCAATGGCTTGGCCGAGGCGCGGCGCCAGTAATCGTGCGTGTCCCGAAAGCCGTGCAGCGGCGCTGTGAAGACATTGTCAAATTCGTAGAGATCACGCGCAGCCTGAAGGTGTTCACGCGCGAACAAGCCCGGGTGCTGCCCCAGCTTGGCCAGTGCCTTGGGCTTCATGGTGCGCAGGAACATGCGGGTGTAGACCTGCCGGTTGAAGCCGCGGCCGATGGCCTTGCCGCTTTCGGCCAGATCCAGTGGGGAGCAAATCGCGGCGACGGCGTCAACATGCTGACGTGCGGCACCACCATGCTCCCCCGCCCAACGCATGAGCGCATTGCCCCCCAATGACACCCCTGCAGCCACCAGCACGCAACCGCCAACCGCCCGGTGTTCGGTGCGCAGGCGCTGCAAGATCCAGTGGATCTCTTCATGGTCACCCGAATGGTAGGCGCGGGGGGCCTGATTGATCTCGCCACTGCAACCCCGAAAATGCGGCATCACCCAGTGCACATCGTGTTCGGCCGCCCAGTCGGCGCAGGCCTGTGCGTAGTGGCTCTGCGACGAGCCCTCCAGCCCATGGAACATCACCAGCATCGGCCGCTCGGCTGCACTGGCCCACTGCCGATCCACATCGATGAAGTCCCCATCGGGCGTGTTCCAGCGCTCTCGCTGCAAGGGCCGGGCCAAGCGCCTGCGCTGGCGGGCATACAACGCCGACCAGATGGTTTGCGCGTGGCCGCCAGGCAGCCACCAGGGTGCCCGGTAGTCCATCAATGCAGCACCGCCGGACGGCCGGGCAGCTCAGGGCTGTCCTGCGCCGCGCCCGGGCTGGCATGGTGCGCCACCATGCGCCAACCCTGGGGCGTCTTGTGATAAACGTTGGTGACCGTGACCCAGGCGATCTGCTCGCCTTGCGGCGTCAAGACCAGGATGCGCTGGACCATGTGGTGCACGGCACTGGCCAAGGCCACCACCTTTTGCACACGCTCTGGCATGGCCTGCACACTGCCGTTGGCAAACAAGGCTTCAAAGGCACTGCGGATGGCGCCCGAGCCAATCAGGCGCTGACCACCCGGGTGCACACACACAATCTCATCTTCTTCGGCCCAGCAGGCCATGAGCTGCTCGATGTCGGCATTGTTGAGCGCCTCGTAGAAGGCCAACTCCACTTCATCGGGCGTGCCGCCTACCGTGGCGGCCTGAAGTTTTGCGCGTTTCATGGGCTGTAGTGTTGACGAAAACCCGATTTTGCCGCGTGTGACGGGCAACAAAAAACCCGGTCACATCGCTGTGCCGGGTTTTTCGGGCCTGGGCAGGAAGATCACTTCTTGCCGCGGTATTTGCGCAAAGCGGCCAGCTGGGCTGCCAGTACGGCCAGTTCGGCCTGGGCAGTGGCCAGATCCACTTCGCTTTTGGCGTTGCGGATGGCTTCCTGGGCGGCCTGCTTGGCAGCATTGGCTTTCTCTTCGTCGAGGTCTTTGCCGCGGATGGCGGTGTCGGACAGCACGGTCACGCAGTTGGGCTGCACTTCCAGGATGCCACCGGCCACGAAGACGAATTCCTCGCCGCCGTCAGCCGTCTCGATGCGAACAGACCCGGCCTTGATGCGGGTGATCAGCGGCGTGTGGCGGGGGTAGATACCCAGTTCGCCAGCTTCACCGGGCAGGGCCACGAATCGGGCTTCGCCCGACCAGATGGACTCTTCTGCACTGACCACATCAACGTGGATGGTGTTCATGTTTGCTCCAGTTCAAAAAGGGAATGAGGCTTCAAGCGCGGGGGCCGGGCCCCCAGTGCGCTTAGGCCAGCTTCTTCGCCTTCTCGAAAGCTTCGTCGATGGTACCGACCATGTAGAAGGCCTGCTCGGGCAGGTGGTCGCACTCGCCGTTGACGATCATCTTGAAGCCACGGATCGTCTCGGACAGAGGCACATACTTGCCGGGCGAACCGGTGAACACTTCGGCCACGTGGAAGGGCTGGGACAGGAAACGCTGCATTTTGCGAGCGCGGGCCACGACCAGCTTGTCTTCGGGGGCCAGTTCGTCCATGCCCAGAATGGCGATGATGTCGCGCAGTTCCTTGTAGCGCTGCAGGGTACCCTGCACGGCGCGGGCGGTGGAGTAGTGCTCTTCACCGACCACGTGCGGGTCCAGCTGGCGGCTGGTGGAGTCCAGCGGGTCCACGGCGGGGTAGATACCCAGGGCAGCGATGTCACGGCTCAGCACCACGGTGGAGTCCAGGTGGGCGAAGGTGGTGGCAGGCGACGGGTCGGTCAGGTCGTCGGCAGGCACGTACACGGCCTGGATGGACGTGATGGAGCCCACTTTGGTCGACGTAATACGCTCTTGCAGGCGGCCCATTTCTTCAGCCAGCGTCGGCTGGTAGCCCACGGCGGAAGGCATACGGCCCAGCAGGGCAGACACTTCGGTACCGGCCAGGGTGTAGCGGTAGATGTTGTCCACGAAGAACAGCACGTCACGGCCTTCGTCACGGAAGGACTCGGCGATGGTCAGACCGGTCAGGGCCACGCGCAGACGGTTGCCCGGGGGCTCGTTCATCTGGCCGTACACCATGGCCACTTTGGATTCGGCCAGGTTGTCCAGCTTCACGACGCCGGAATCGGCCATCTCGTGGTAGAAGTCGTTGCCCTCACGGGTACGCTCACCCACACCAGCGAACACCGACAGACCCGAGTGCGCCTTGGCGATGTTGTTGATGAGTTCCATCATGTTCACGGTCTTGCCCACACCGGCGCCACCGAACAGGCCCACCTTGCCGCCTTTGGCGAAGGGGCAAACCAGGTCGATCACCTTGATGCCGGTTTCCAGCAGCTCCTGCGAGGGCGACAGTTCGTCGTACGCGGGGGCCTTGCGGTGGATGGGGGCGGTCAGGGTCTGGTCGACCGGACCACGTTCGTCGATGGGGTTGCCCAGCACGTCCATGATGCGGCCCAGCGTGGCCTTGCCCACGGGCACGGTGATGTTGGCGTCGGTGTTGTACACCTGCATGCCGCGACGCAGACCGTCGGAGGAACCCAGCGCAATGGTACGCACCACGCCGTCGCCCAGCTGCTGCTGCACTTCCAGGGTCAGTGCGCTGCCTTCCATCTTGAGGGCGTCGTAGACCTTGGGCATCTGGTCACGCGGGAACTCGACGTCCACCACGGCGCCGATACATTGAACGATATTGCCTTTAGCTTGAGCCATGTGTTTGCTCCAGTAATTGAATCAGTGTGTTTGCCGTCTCAAACCGCCGCGGCACCGGCCACGATCTCGGAGAGTTCCTTCGTGATCGCCGCCTGACGCGTCTTGTTGTAAACCAGCTTGAGTTCGGCAATCACGTTGCCGGCGTTGTCGGTTGCCGCCTTCATGGCCACCATGCGTGCCGATTGTTCGGACGCCATGTTCTCGGCCACAGCCTGGTACACCAGCGCCTCGATGTAGCGCAGCAGCAGGTCGTCGATGACCGTCTGTGCGTCGGGCTCGTAGATGTAGTCCCAGGCGTGTTTGCTTTCGGACGGCTCCAGCGCTTCGGAAGACAGCGGCAGCAACTGCTCCACCACCGATTCCTGCTTCATGGTGTTGATGAACTTGGTGTACGAGAGGTACACGGCGTTGATCTCGCCACGGGTGTAAGCGTCGAGCAGCACCTTGACGGGGCCGATCAGGCGTTCGAGGTGGGGCGTGTCACCCAGCTGGGTGACGTGCGACACGACCTTGGCGCCCACGCGGTTGAGGAAGCCCAGACCCTTGTTGCCGATGGCCACCGCCTCGATGCCGGTGCCCTGCGCCTGCAGGTCACGGATCTTGTTGGTGACCGCGCGCAGCACGTTGGTGTTCATGCCACCGCACAGGCCCTTGTCGGTCGTGACGACGATGAAGCCCGCCGTTTTCGACTCGTTGGGCTGCATGAACGGGTGCACGTACTCCGGATTGGCCTTGCTCAGGTTGGCCGCGACGTTGCGGACTTTTTCGCTGTAGGGACGAGCGGCACGCATCCGGTCCTGCGCCTTGCGCATTTTGGATGCGGCGACCATTTCCATGGCCTTCGTGATCTTCTTGGTGTTTTCCACCGATTTGATCTTGCCGCGTATTTCCTTGCCTGCTGCCATGAAGGGCTCCTTCGTCAGTCAGGGAATTAAGCGAATGTCTTCTTGAACGCGGCAATGGCCGTGTTCAGTTCAGCTTCAGCGTCCTTGTCCATGGCCTTGTCGGCTTCCAGCTTGGCCAGCAGCGCAGCGTGCTTGTCCTTGAGGTAGCCATGCAGACCGGCTTCAAAGGCCAGCACACGGTTGACGGCGAGGTCGTCCATGTAGCCCTTGTTCACGGCGTACAGCGTGGCGGCCATCGTACTGATGGACAGCGGGCTGTACTGGGCCTGCTTGAGCAGTTCGGTCACGCGGGCACCGCGGTCGAGCTGCTTGCGGGTGGCTTCGTCCAGGTCAGAGGCGAACTGCGCGAAGGCGGCCAGTTCACGGTACTGGGCCAGGTCGGTACGGATACCGCCAGACAGGTTCTTGATCAGCTTGGTCTGGGCTGCACCACCGACGCGCGACACCGAGATACCGGCGTTGATGGCGGGGCGGATACCGGCGTTGAACAGGCTGGTTTCCAGGAAGATCTGGCCGTCGGTGATGGAGATCACGTTGGTTGGCACGAAAGCGGACACGTCGCCGGCTTGCGTTTCGATGATCGGCAGGGCGGTCAACGAACCGGTCTTGCCCTTGACTTCACCCTTGGTGAAGGCTTCGACGTAGTCGGCGTTCACGCGGGCGGCACGCTCGAGCAGACGGCTGTGGAGATAGAACACGTCACCAGGGTAGGCTTCGCGGCCCGGGGGACGGCGCAGCAGCAGCGACACTTGACGGTAAGCCACGGCCTGCTTGGACAGATCGTCATAAACGATCAGGGCGTCCTGGCCACGGTCACGGAAGTATTCGCCCATCGTGCAGCCAGAGTAGGCCGACACGTACTGCATGGCAGCGGATTCGGAGGCGGAAGCGGCCACCACGATGGTGTATTCCATCGCGCCGGCTTGTTCCAGAGCACGCACCACGTTCTTGATCGACGAGGCCTTCTGGCCAATCGCGACGTAAACGCAGGTCATGTTCTGACCCTTCTGGTTGATGATGGCGTCAATCGCCACGGCGGTCTTGCCGGTCTGGCGGTCACCGATGATCAGCTCGCGCTGGCCACGACCCACAGGCACCATGGAGTCGATGGACTTCAGGCCGGTCTGCACAGGCTGGTCCACAGACTGACGTGCAATCACGCCCGGAGCGACCTTTTCGATCACGTCGGTCATCTTGGCGTTGATCGGGCCTTTGCCGTCGATCGGCTGGCCCAGGGCGTTCACCACGCGGCCCACCAGCTCGGGGCCGACCGGCACTTCCAGAATGCGGCCCGTGCACTTGACGGTGTCGCCTTCGGAGATGTGCTCGTACTCACCCAGAATCACGGCGCCGACGGAGTCGCGCTCGAGGTTCAGGGCCAGGCCGAAGGTGGCTTGGCCATCCTTGGTGGCCGGAAATTCCAGCATTTCGCCTTGCATCACTTCGGACAGGCCGTGGATGCGGACGATACCGTCGGTCACGGACACCACGGTGCCCTGGTTGCGGATATCGGCGCTGGCGGACAGGCCCTGGATTCGGCTCTTGATCAGTTCAGAAATTTCTGCGGGATTGAGTTGCATGACTCTTTCCTTCTTTCTTTAAATAGTCCGGTCTCACGCGCCTTACGCAGTGAGGGCCGCTTTCATTTGTTCCAGTCGGGCCTTGACAGACGTGTCCAGGACCTCGTCACCCACCACCACACGGATGCCGCCAATCAGCGACTCGTCTTGCTGGACGCTCACGTTGAGCTTGCGCGCAAAGCGCTTTTCCAGGGTGGCCGACAGATCGGCCAGGGCCGAAGCGTCGATGGGGAATGCGCTGTAGACGACCGCGTCAGCGGTGCCGCCTTGGGCATTCTTGAGGGCACGGAACTGCTCAGCGACAACGGGCAGGGCGCCGAGGCGACGGTTTTCGATCACCAGACGCAGGAAGTTCTTGCCTGCCTCGGGCAGTGCAGTGCGCACCACGCCAGAGATCAGCTCGAACACCTGCTCATCGGTCACCTTGGGGCTGTCGGCAAACTGCTGCAGCTGGGCGTTGTCGGCCACTGCAGCGAGTTCGTCCAGCCAGGCGGCCGTGCCAGCGAGGTCGGATGCCTGCGCCTTGAACAGCGCTTCGGCATAAGGGCGGGCGATGGTAGCAAGTTCTGCCATGGTCTTCTCTGGCTGGAGCGATTACAGCTCGGTCTTGAGGCGGCTCAGCAGATCAGCGTGGACACCGGCGTTGACTTCCTTGCGGAGAATCTGCTCGGCACCCTTGACCGCCAGGACAGCGACCTGCTCGCGCAGCGCTTCGCGGGCCTGGACGGCTTGCTGCTCGGCCTCGGCACGTGCAGCGGCGATGATCTTGTTGCCTTCTTCGGTGGCTCGTGCCTTGGCCTCATCGATGATGGACTGTGCACGGCGCTCGGCATCGGCCAGGCGCGTAGCCGTCTCGTTGCGCGACTGGGCCAGTTCCTGCTCGACACGCGCGTTGGCGCTGGCGAGTTCGGACTTGGCCTTGTCGGCGGCAGCGAGGCCGTCGGCGATTTTCTGGGCCCGCTCGTCCAGGGCCTTCGTGATCGGGGGCCACACGAACTTCATCGTGAACCACACCAGGATCGCAAAGACGATGGCCTGCAGGAACAGGGTTGCGTTAATGTTCACGGCTCAATCCTTCTTCAGCGTGAAGGGGTCCGTCGATTACTTCAGAACGAAGGGGTTGGCGAAGGCGAACAGCAGGGCGATGGCAACACCGATCAGGAAGGCGGCGTCGATCAGACCGGCCAGAATGAACATCTTGGTCTGCAGTTCGTTCATCAGCTCAGGCTGGCGAGCGGAAGACTCCAGGAACTTGCCGCCCATCAGTGCGATACCGATGGAAGCGCCGATAGCGCCCAGACCGACGATCAGACCACAAGCCAGTGCAACGAGGCCGAGAATGTTTTCCATGAGATGCTCCTAAAGGTTGGTTTGGAAAAGTTGAAGTTGAAAGAAATTTTTCAGGGGTGGGTCATCAATGTGCGTCGTGCGCCTGACCCGTGTAGATCAGCGTCAACATCATAAAGATGAAGGCTTGCAGGGTGATGACCAGGATGTGGAACAGGGTCCACACGGTGCCGGCGATGACGTGGCCAATGGCCAGGCCCACACCGGTGGCGGACAGGGCCCAGCCGCCACCCATCAGGGCGATCAGCATGAACACCAGTTCACCTGCAAACATGTTGCCGAACAGTCGCATGCCGTGCGAAACCGTCTTGGCAAGGTATTCGATCATCTGCATCAGGAAGTTGACCGGATACAGGGCCCAGTGGTCACCAAAGGGCGCAGCGATCAGTTCGTGGGCCCAGCCACCCAGGCCCTTGATCTTGATGTTGTAGACCAGGCAGACGAACAGCACCGAGCACGACAGGCCCAGCGTGGTCGACAGGTCGGCCGTGGGCACCACACGCATGTAGTCTTTGAAGCCCAGAGCCGGGCCGGCGGTGTGCCAGAACTGGGGAATCAGGTCCACGGGCAGCATGTCCATGGCGTTCATCAGGAAAATCCAGACAAACACCGTGAGCGCCAGCGGAGAAATGAGTTTGCGGCTCTGGGCGTTGTGGATCACGCCCTTGGCCTGGTTCTCGACCATTTCGGACAGGATCTCGACCGCAGCCTGGAAGCGGCCAGGCACGCCGGACGTGGCCTTGCGGGCGGCCATCCACAGCACCAGACAGCCCAGGGCGCCCAGCACGACGGAGAAGAACAGGGAGTCGAAATTGAACAGACTGAAGTCAACGATGCTGGTCTGCTTGACGCTCTGAAAAGAAAAATCCTTCTGCAGGTGTTGCAGGTGGTGCTGGATGTATTCGCCAGCGGACGGTCCGTGTGCTTCAGCAGACATAGATCACCAATTCGTCAATTTCAATTCAATCGATGCCGATTCAGGCCGGCGTCTTGCGCCGCATCCGGCCCAGCGCAGCCCCTATCGGGATCGCGAGCCAGTACACCTTCATCGTCACCACAAAACCTGCCACCAGGGCAAGCCAGCTCAAACCTGCAACCACCTTGGGCGCCACCAGCAGCAGCGCGACGGTGAGGACGATCTTGACCAGCTCCCAGACAAACAGACCCGCCAATGCGGCACCAGCCTGCTTCAGGCGCATCTGCCGGGCCAGAGCCCTTGCAAACACGACACCGGGAACCACCACCGACACCACCCCCCAGGCCACGGACGCCGCCAGCCGGAACTGGCCGCTGACCACACCGGTCAGCACGGCAACCGCCACACCCACCAGCACTTGCAAGGCCAGCACCCGCCAGGGCGAGGTCACCGGGTTGCGCTGCCGCCAGGCCGCAGCCTGTTCGGGCGTGAGGGGCTTGAAATCGGGTTCAAGACCATCATCTGCGGGGTCTGCGTCGTCCCAGGATTGAACAGCTTTCTGGGTTTTCGCGTTCGCCCGGTCAGAATCGTTGACGATTGTGTTCATCGCAAATTACACCGAGGTTACGCAGCGGCAGCACCCGCAAAGCCCGCGATTATACGTAGAAACCCGTGCGGCCCCAAGTTTGTGAGCAGGTGTTTCCACGCAAAATCGCCTTTTCCCTCTTGCAAATCGCACAAGACGCCCTTTTCGGAGATCGAACACATGTATGAATGGATCCAGTGGCTGCACCTGGCAGCCGGCATCGTCTGGTTGGGTGGCATGACGCTGCTGCTGTGGGCGGTGCGCCCGGCCGCCATCGCCCTGCTGCCGCCCGAGCAGCGCCTGCCCCTGCTGCACCGGGTGCTGTCGCGCTTTTTTGTACTCGTCTGGATCGCCATTGCCGTGCTGCTGGCCAGCGGCGGCTGGATGTTCACCACCGCCGACATGAAGCTCGCCCCGCGCGGCTGGCACGCCATGGCGGGTCTGGGCACCTTGATGTGCGTCATTTTTGCCCACCTGTATTTCGCCCCTTTCCGGCGCCTGAGCCGCGCGGTGCACGTCAAGGACTGGCCGGCCGCCGGCAAGGCCCTCAAACAAATCCACCCGCTTGTCCTGATCAACTTTGCGCTGGGCTGGGCCGCCGTGCTGGCGGTGCAGGTCTGGCGATAATTCCCCCATGAGCGCCTCCCAGAACCCACCTGCCGGCAGCGACCCGCGCAAAGACTCGCTGATCGAATACCCCTGCCGCTTCCCCATCAAGGTGATGGGCGCGATGGTCGACGGCTTTGCCGACGCCCTGGCCGAGGTGGCGCGCGAGTTCGACCCCGACTTCGACGCCGCCACCATGGAACTGCGGCCCAGCAAAGGCGGCAACTACCTGGGCGTGACGATCACCATCACCGCCACCAGCCGCGAACAGCTCGACGGCCTGTACCTGCGGCTGACCGGCCACCCCATGGTCAAGATCGTTCTGTAATGCAGATCCACCAGCTCGGGCGGGTGGATTACCTGCCCACCTACGAGGCCATGCAGGCCTTCACCGCCACCCGCACGAGCGACACGCCCGACGAACTCTGGCTCTGCGAGCACCCGCCGGTGTTCACGCAGGGGCTGGCCGGTCAGGCCAGCCACCTGCTGGCCCCCGGCGGCATCCCGGTGGTGCAGACCAACCGCGGCGGCCAGGTCACCTACCACGGCCCGGGGCAGGTCATGGCCTACCCGCTGCTGGACTTGCAGCGGCGCGGCTACTTCGTCAAGGAATACGTCTTCAAGCTCGAAGAGTCGGTCATCCGCACGCTGGCGCACTTTGGCGTGACCGGCCACCGCGTGGCCGGCGCTCCGGGCATTTATGTGCGGCTCCAGGATCCCTTCAGCCACGCCGCGCTGGCCGGCCCGCAGCACCCGCAAGACCCGTTTCGCGGCCTGGGCAAGATCAGCGCGCTGGGCATCAAGGTCAGCCGCCACTGCACCTACCACGGCGCGGCGCTGAACGTGGCCATGGACCTCGAACCCTTTGACCGCATCAACCCTTGCGGCTATGCGGGCTTGAAGACGGTCGACCTTTCTACAATTGGCGTTCAGACCACCTGGGACGAAGCGGCCCGGGTGCTGGGCGAGCAGCTGGCGGCACGACTGTGAGCGGCTCACCCCCTTCGACACGAGTCTCACAAGGCACAAGCATGAGCAACCCCACCCCCGAACGCAACGTCGTGCGCGAAGCGCAAACGGTCGAAAACTACGACCCGCTGGCCAAACAGAAAGCCGCCGCCAAACTCTCGCGCATCCCGGTCAAGGTCGAACAGGCCGAGGTGCTCAA
>Ga0255212_1000176_pt1 | contig 19419 bp, 13 predicted proteins | sample Miss_Yuk_RepC_8d_FD_188425 | JGI IMG/M metagenome (GOLD analysis project Ga0255212, IMG submission 188425) | Freshwater microbial communities from Mississippi River, Louisiana, United States - Miss_Yuk_RepC_8d | ecosystem: Environmental > Aquatic > Freshwater > River | place: USA: Louisiana...
AGTAAAAAGTTGTCTGGTTTTATATCTCTGTGTGCTAATCCCTTTTCATGGATTGATTTCAGAGTATAAATAATTTGTAAACCAATTTGCAAAACCAGTTTTAGAGAGAAAGAACCCTTCGAATTTAGTAATGTTTGCAATGATTGACCTAATAAATTTAACACCATATAATAATTTGTAGTATCTTTACCAAACCATTTTACACTTGGCACTCCTTGGAGACCCACCAAATATTGATAAATAACTGATTCATTTTTTAGGAGTTTTAGGTTATTTAAGATGGGTTCAACCTTTATGGCAACTTGTTCTTGAGTTCTTATATTTTCGCCTTTATATATTTCACCGAAACACCCAGCACCTAATTTTTCTATTATTTTGTATTTATTATTAATAAGATTCATTAGTATTATTCATAATAAAGTATTAGTATTTAAATATTTTAGAACTATATAGTATAGTAATATGAGTGATGATTATAGTATTAAAGATGACGTATTTTTTATTAACCCTAATACTCATATTCGAGATAAAGGCAAAGTAGAAGATATAATATTAGAAGGCGCAACTGGAAGAAAAATGTATCAGGTAAATAATGGTGATAATCTGTATTATTTATTTAATACAGATATAATAAATCGTGATTCGAGTTCTCATGATAAAGGCAACAGTGATAGAAAATCTGATGAACCTCGTTCACCTAAGAGGTTTTGTGGAAATAAACAAAAATGTGATGAGATGGTTAATACCAATTATATAACAGCAACCCCAATTAAAAGTCCATATGAAGAATTTCTTGAAGAATGTGAAGATTTAATAGAATCATTAGATGATTATAATTATGGTATTATAAGACATGAATTGGAATTATATAAAGAAAGTGTCATCGTAATATCAGAAGAAAATAACGAAAGAATTGAGGAACTTTACAATAAAACAGTTGACCAACTTGATAGAATACGAATTTATAACAGTTTTGTTATGAAATGTGAAGATTTAATAGATTCTGATAATAATTCTAATAATCGCGATGAAATACTAGAATATTCTAAAAGATATTATGATGATGCTATTGAAAAAATTCGTAATCATGATGCTATTAAAAGAATTCGTAATCATGATGATCAAGAAATGAAAAATAAAGTTGATATTTATTATACCTCTTTTATAAATAAAGTTAACAGACATTATTTCTATGAAACATATATTATTCAGACAGAAAGAATATTAGATACACTTGATAATAGTAGTAATAAAGATAGTGTTAAATTTGATTTGGATACTATATATACTACAAATGTAGGTCAAATAGAAGAACAATTAAATGATGGTTCAGAAGATTTTAATAGAATTATGACATTAATTAAAGAGCAACAACAAATTTTTGATTATATTTTTAAAAAAAATATAGAAAAACCATATAAACCTAATTATGGTAGTTGGGAAAAACGAGAAACCAGTAGTGGCGAAGAATTTTGGGTAGACACATCTACTATTAATGGTAAACTTTATTCAGGCGTTAAAAAATCAGACAGAAATGGTGTTGAAAGTTGGTTTCCATTTGATATGATTGAGATAGTCAATGGTAAAGGAGAAAAGGAAGTACAACGGCGTACAGACTATGATGATAACCGTGGTCCTGATTGGAAACCACCAGATCTAAATAAAGTTTCTCTAACACCTACAGAGTCATATTCACAAATACATTCAGTAGGACATAGTCAAAATGAATCACCATATGTAGCAATGTCCCAATATGGAGTGAATATGAGTGATGTTAGTAGACAATTATCCAGTCTACCGCAAGTACACCAAACAGACTCTGTGGCACTTAGTATATCACTAAAAAAACAACAACGAGATTTTTTAGAAGCAATTGCAAAAGATATACGTGGTGATGGATATACCGAAAATGAAAAATCATCTATAGATTTTCATAAAGAACAACCAAATGGTTTAATGCGACCACGTGGACAGGCACTTTTAGCATTTAATATAGAACCTCAGACAAGACATAGGTGTAGTGAATTATTGAGTAGTATGGGATTGTTTAGTTTTATTGTAGATGCGAATTATTTGGGTTCTGTTAGTTGTAAAGAACTGAAATTTAAAGAGGATCATAATCCAAAAAGAATTATAATATTTCCATACCCAAAAATATCATTAACAGCAAATTACATGGCTCGCGCTGAATTTGTTGGTCATGTTCTTGTATATTTAAAAAAAAATTATTCTAGTGGTAGACAAAATTTATGGACAATGGTGAAAGATAAAATAATATCAAAAGTTCAAGACTTAAGTTTTAAAAAACAAATAACTAAAGACATAGATACATATTCTAAGGATGATCCTAATGCACTTACTAATCAAATGAGACTAGAGATTTTTAGGGGTCTTTCTAAAGAAAATATGGTTGATGAAGAAGATGAATCTAGTGGTGGCGGTGGGCGTAAAAATTTAAATTCACAATCAGTTACACAGTTAGATTTATTATGTTCTTGTGTTCAAAGCACTATTTCTGATTTAAGTATAAAAAATTTAAATATGGAAGAAAGTGATTTAACTGCACAAGAAATTAAAAATTTGAATACTGTTTCTACACACCTGAATGGTTGTAAATCAATTATGGACGAAATGTGTTTAAAAAATCAAGATGTACGTACCTTAGACAAGTTTCTTTTATTGGCTGCGTCTAAAGATAAAGCAGCCATACAAGTTAATTCACAAAACACAAATGTAATTTCTGAAGGTAAGATCAATGGTAATAGAGTAGGTTTCTCAAATACATTGATGGAAAATTTATGGTCATTGATTGTTCCTCATTCAAAATTAATTAGAGATGCTTCATCTGCTTCATCTGCTTCATCTGCTTCATCTGCTTCATCATCTGCTTCATCATCTGCTTCATCTGCTTCATCATCGGCTTCATCTGCTTCATCATCGGCTTCAATTCATAAATTTCGTGACCCATTTGGAAATTTTAAATTAAAAGATAAATTTGTCTATGATTTTTGTTTATGGTTTCACGGTGAGGTAAACAGGATTGTCATTTCATTTGATAGTTTGAAATTAGATCATGATGAGATGTGGTCAGAAAATGCAGAAAAATTTCTAGAATTATTACAAACACCTTATCCATCTCAAACACCACCATCATTTTTTGATAATTTTACAGTGTATGAGTGTTTACAACGTTTTGAACAAATTGGATTACAGCAAGGCGATGTTAAAGAAAAACCGTTCAGAGCATTATGTAATTTATGTGAATTACATAGAATGAAAGATCCTTTATGTGTTCAATATTATAGATCTCCAGACAGAATTTGTCATGACCACGATAAGACTCCTGTAAGAGCATTACATTGCCAAAATTTATTTAGAGAATATATAGCACTATCATTATATGGATTACGAAAAGAAATTGCATCTGAAAATTTAGACTCTATTACAGTAGAAGATTACAAACGAATGATGACGGATGTGCCTTTTTTATATGAGAAAACTACTAAAGGTATACATAGTATTTTTAATAGTAGTTCTGTAGTCCTGATGAAAATGTTTATTTCTTCTATATATCTTCAATTTTCATATAAAACTGATAATATTGAATATTTTAGAAATTTCACAGTTTGGTGGTTTGAAAATCACAACTCTTTTAAAAACCCTACTCATGAAAAAATATTTATGGAATATGATGAAACATTATCTCAAGATAAAACATTATATGAAAGCATAACAACAGATATATCTACAATATATGGCACCAATGTATTTGATATAATAAGTAATAGTAATTTGCCAGCACCTTTGGCATATATTTTATTGTATCTTCAATCAAAAAATGTTGAAAAAATTGAACAAGCAATTACAGATAGATGTGTTAAAATATGTTCTTTATATGATCAAGATATTGAAAAATCATGGATAATGGGTAAACATGTGAAACCATTAATAGAAGAACAATCTGACTTTGATATATTACCATTTAAATATAGTGAAAATTATACTTTAACTAGTTGGGATTTAAAATTTCCAGAAAGACTTAATTCAACTCCAGAACCAAAATCTGCCGCAAATTTTTTGGACGGAAATAACTTTAAAGTAACTGGTAGTATTGTTTTACCAGTAGATAAAATACTAGCATCTCCTATGTATTTAATGTTACCAAATGGTTGTTTTACAAATGGTGAATTTGATTTTATTTCTCCTCTTATTGTGGCTATTGAAATTATGAATACTAATGATAGATCAATTTGGTCTGTACAAAATTATGTAAAAATATTAGAAGATACACTTTATAGTCTAAGTGATTGTATTCGTGAAATGGAAAGAATTCATGTAATGAAAGATATTGTTGATAAATTTAAATTTTTTCATGATGTAGTTAATAATGATTATAAATATTATGAAGAACAAAATAACAAACAAGGACAATTAAAAAATGATAAATCAAGAAAGGAATATATAGATAATAGTTCTAAAAGACTAAAAGGACTAATAAGAGAATTAATAATATCAATATCAACTTTAGTAAATAATGTCATAAAAACTAAACTTACATCAAGTACAGTTGAAATGGCTGGAACTCAGAGTTTCGATACAACTGATTTATTAAAAATAATTAATGATTGTCTTGCGAATTGTTTTGTAAGAACAAAATTTATAAAGATGGGCAAAGATTCATTTTCATCTTGTGTAAATTATACTCCAATTCCATCAGATGATTTAAGTAGTTCTGATAGTTCGTCTAGTTCTGCTGGTCCTGCTATTTCTGCTAGTTCGTCTAGTTCTGCTGGTCCTGAAGAAGAAATGTTTGGTGGTGAGGTTACTAGTAATCCATTAGAAGCGATTAATAGTAAATTTGGCGCTCGTATTGTTGTAAATGAACTAGGTGAATACAATTGGGTAAAAATAGATACCCAAGAAGAATATGATAAATATATGGAACAATATAGATATGTAATTAATGAATCATTAATTGATAACGCTGAATCAGATGCCGATGAAAATATGATGGTGCCTTACCAAAACCCAATGATAAACGAGTTTAAAGGTATAAATAGTAATATGAATCCAATTGGTGTAGGTGGTCCTGGTTACGGTTATGGTGGATATAAAACACGTAGAAATAGGAACAAATCACGCAAGGTAAGGAAAACAATAAGACAAAATAAAAAATCAAATAAGTCGACAAGGAAACATAAAAAAGTAATTAAACATAAGAGATCCAGAAGTAATAACTAAAATAATACGTAAAATTATAAAATAATTATGTATTATTTGGAAAATTATAAATTAAAAAAGTATATTGTAAACACGTGTGTCAATATCATTATTATTTGCTGTAAAATTAACATTAATTTGGCAATACTTGTATTTGGGTAAATGTCTGAAATCCCTACACCAGCCTGAATAGTCGTGCTTAAAAGAATATAATCAAGTATTGATTGTCTTTTTTGTTCACCTTTATGCTCAAATTGATAATGAATATAATGATAAATAATACCAAATACTATAATACATAGAAAATGAAAAAATACAGTTCTTATAGCTATCTTCATATATTTATTTAATATAATATTTAATTTGTGTCTTTTATTTAAAAGGTCTCTAATGCTTTAAATCAGTCGCTAACACTTTAAATCAGTCGCTAACGCTTAAACATAAAGTGACTGATTTGTGACAACATATTTCAGCGTCAAATTTGGTATTTCTCTTAATTTGCTTAAAAACTCAATATTGCCTGTCATTTCAGCAATCTTTTCCATTTCCGCGCCAATATTATTTATCTTTAGTAGCGCCTTGACAAATTCACCCAAAAATATCTCCTTTTCTGACGCCAATCGCTGTAAAACCAATTGGCAGTCTTCAATATCTTCGCATTTTGTCCAATCTTCTACATAATTCAATAAATCATAATGCATATTGTAATCAGCGCCCGTATTAATCCTATAGTCTATTTCGGTTTGCTGATATTCGTCATACATCGCATTTATAGTATTAATAATTTCTTTAACCGTTTTATCATCAGTATATGGTGTAAAATCTTCAACACCCTCTTGGACTGAAATATTGGTAAAACAACTAAATAATGCTATCAATTGGATTGGCGATAATTTATAAAGTACACCGTCTTCTAAGAGTTTGGCGAAAACCAAGCAATGAACTTCACGCAAGTGCGACGCCATTTTGCCTTTTAAAGTTAGAACTTCTATTTTTTCACTAGTTTCGCTTACTACTTTTGTTTCGCTTATTGTTGATTCAATTTTGTCATCAGTTATAGTGGCATCTACCGATACTTCACTCACTTTAGTTGTACTTGTTAAAGTATCTAAGAACCCTTGTTCTCTAAGTAAATACAATACATTTTCCACATCATTATTGATATAATTATTTAAACCATCATACTGTTTATTTAACTCTTGTAATTCTTCACGTTGTTTAATCCATTTGTCTATTGTTGCTGTGTCTTGCTCTACATACTTGTATTCATCTTTGATTTTCTGTATATCTCTTTCCATTTCCTTGCGTTTTTTATTGGCGTATTTGTCCTTATTCATTTGTAGGTCCATATATTGATGAATAATATCTTTTGGTGTCCGCATTGTCTCAAAGCATAGATTCAATCGGTCAATCTCTTTTTGACACTTCTCAATTTCAGTTGAAACGTGCTTCATTTTGCCTGTCAAATCATCGGTAACCATACTCTTCTTCGCAAAACCGACCAAATTGGTGTCACCAATATCGATCAAATTAAGCAGCAAATTGTATGAAATCTTAAACTTGGATATGAGCGTTTGTGGTTTGCCGTTCATCATTGTCTTATATGCGGTGATACTAGTGTCGCGAAAAAGGTTGTTAAGATGAATGACATGACCAACAGTATCAAGACCTAAACGCCCACTGCGTCCCGCTGCTTGAGTATATTCGTGCGCTTGTAAAACACGCATGGAATTACCATCATGTTTATAAATGTCGGTAAATATACAGGTTTTACACGGCAGGTTAAGTCCAATAGCAACAGATTCGGTAGCAAATAGCATCTTAATATAACCCTTGGCAAACAATATTTCCACAATTTCACGTAATACAGGCATTAAACCACTATGATGCATCGCAACACCTTTGCGTAACAATTGAACCATATCTAAATATTCGGGCAAATGTAAATACTCTTTATAGTTCGGCAATTTTCTTATAATTTGCTCACATTCGCGGTCAATAGTATATGGAATTTTTGAATCAAACTCCAAAAGGTTAGTCGTTATTTCATGAGCGCAAACTTCCAATTGTTTCCTAGAAAAAACATAACATATTGCTGGTAACATTTCTTTTTCAACCAAAAATTCGGATACCTTATTTAGAACATGTGATCTTTTTATATGAATATCATTTGCGTCAAATAATTTCAATGTTTTCTCCATATTTCTGTAATTGTTGTCATTGAAGACACCATTAGCGTCTTGTATTACATATGTCTTATCAGTTAAACCTCTTATTTCTGCTTGTAGCGCCTTATCCTTTATATGTTTATTAACTCCATTGGTTGCCGTAATAAAACTATAATGAGTTAACGGGACTGCTCTTATAAATTTCTTTGTTAAATATACTATCTTATCATTTTGTTCGTTTTTAGACCCACGTGTTTCTAACCATGATGCGAACCTTTCCGGATTATCCAATGTTGCTGATAGACCAACCATTTGTATGTGTCTAGGTAACATCATAATACTGCTTTCCCAAACGTGTCCTCTACTAGGGTCGTTAATCATATGAATTTCATCAAAGATAACACACCCTAATTCGTTTTCAATATCCATATCAAATGAAGTACTCGGATTTTTAATCATTGTCCCACCACTCTTGTCATTATTTAATAAAACCTCAGTTTTGCCACTTTTAAGTTGATAAAGTTTATTTAAGAGGATTTCGGTTGTCATAATTAATATATCGGCGTCAGGATTACATTTAATATCTCCAGTAATAATTCCCACTCTCAAATGAGGGTATTTTTTAGAAAAATCATCAAATTTCTGGTTCGATAGCGCTTTAATTGGACTACAATAAATAACTTTTTTACCTCTTGATACAAAAAAGTCTAATGAAAACTCAGCAGGCAAACTCTTACCTGAACCTGTAGGAGCAGTCACTAATACGTGTTGCCCTTCTATAATGCCTTCAATTGCATATTTCTGAAAAATATGTAATGGATATTTAAATTTACCAAAATGTTCCTTGTATTTCTCTTCATTTTCAGAAGAGTAATTATCAGTGTCGCAAATTTTAACCATTTTCTTTTTGTTTATAGTGTATATTATATTATATCAGGTTGTGTTTATGTCGATTTAAAATATATTTTATAAAGTTATTATAATATTATAGTATAAGAATGGACCTTGATAAAGGAAAATTATCAACAGATGATGTATTTATTGACGACAAAAAAATAGATGACATCCCATTTCCAAATGAATCAGAACCAAATATGGTAAATTGCCAAAAGTTAAAGTTTAGTTATGAATCAACAGATAAAACCGAAGTTTTTGATTTAACGTATTATGTGCCTTTTTATAGTCATTATAAATTAAATAAAGTAATAAATAAAGCCATTCAGCAAACTGAATTATCCGCAAAAAATAAGGAAATATCTATAACAGTATTAAATAGTGAATGTGATTTGACAGATTGTATTACTATTGCTGATCAAATAGATGAGTTAGCATATTATATATCATCTTTTGACTATAATTGCAGTAGTTGTGAAGAATTTAATAGAGGTTGGGTGTGTTGTGGTCAATTTGCGCCATTTATTTATATATATTCTTTTTTTATTAGAAGGTAATTATGATAGATATAAAGATAAATTTGGTCATACCGATAAGACAAAAAAATCTGTGCAAATTTATAATATAGCAAATGTTTTTTATAAAATATTTACGGGTTACGCTCGTAATGATCCTAAATATATAGAACATAGACAAAATGTAGGTGATATATATGGAATTGATATACCTAATCTTAAAGACCATTTTGATTTTTGGTTAGATACAGAAACAGTTAATTTAGGTTTTCATATAGATCCGAATTTGTTACATTTTGAAAATAATAAATCTTATTTAATTTTACTTTCTAACAACTATTCTGATAAACATTTTTGTTATATATATAGATGTAATAATTATATTATTATTTGCGATTCTTGGGCTCACGAATATTATAAAAGATTGCCTATAACAAGAATGATGGAATATGATGAATTTATTAAATGTATAGTTAAAATTAATACTTTATATATATCACATAAAAGAACAAATAGTATAGATGACTTATTACTATATAATTTTATTATAGATTCTCTTTTCTTAGTTCCATATGGTAGACAACATATTAAAGACGCAGTACAATCATTTTCTCATGAAGAATTATCTTTTATTGTAGTAGTAGACCCAAATAAAGTAGTTGAAATATTGGATACACTTGTTGAAGAAAGTGAACCTTTTAATATGTATTCCGATCTTGGAGGAAGTAAAAAAAGAAGAAAAAAAACTATAAAAAATAAAAGAAATCGTAATAAAAAGGGAAAAAGTAGAAAAAATAACAAATCTAAAAAATATTAAATATTAAATATTAAACGGATAAATACATAGTGTTATTATATGGATAATCATATAATAACAATTTTACAAAACTTTGAAAAACCTACTGCCGATTTTTTACAAGGTAAAGAATGTTTAATATGCTTAGAAACATTCGATTTAGAGTCTAATAAATTTCTTAAATTACCATGTAAATGTTCTAGTTCAGTATACCATATAGATTGTATACTAAAATTGTTAAATTCTGGAATAAATAAAAATTTTTGCCCACATTGTAAAACTAAATATGAAATACATTTACAACAAATACAAACACCGTCAGCAACTTTAGACCAAGAAAATATTAATTTACGAACTAGAAAAATTTCACATATATTATTTATTCACATATTAATAAATTCATTAATGAATGTTGTAAATATATCTTTATCAGAAGATGAATATCATAAAAATGTACCAAATATTATGTCAAAAATATTATTAATATGTTATTTTGGTAAGGTGCTAGTTAATTGTTTTATTGTATTTAGACTTAAATTTGATTATGAAAAAATAGTAAGTGATTTAAATTTTAGTTATATGATTCAAACAATATTATTCATATTATTAATTGCTTTATTAAGTATAATAAAAAAAAATTACAATACTATATTCATACTATCAAATAATGTAATTTTTTGTTTTAGTGATTTGGCATTTCGAACAATTATAGAATGTAAAATAACAAATCGAATATATATTGCTTAAAATAAAATTGAAATAAAAGTTTTTAAATTATAAAAAGTATTAAAATATATAAAATTGTAAACCTTGTTTTAAAAAATGGCATATGCAACTAGAGAAAATGGGTTTACACTAAGTAGATATACACAGCAACAAGTAATAGAATGCGACATTGACTCAAGTAAAATTTGTAATATAATGAATATTATAATGGTCAAGTACTGTAAGGTTAGTGTATGTGGATATAATATAACAGATGATGTATATTGGGGAAAGAAAATAAATAAGGGTATTTGCGAGTTACATTTTCAAATCTACATTAAGAATCTTGGTCTAAATAATACAAATGTTATTATTAATACAGTTGGTGCGTCAAAAATGGTAGATAACCTATGTAAAACATTTAAAGATGTTGTTCGCTTCTGCGAGATGATAGACTAATCCGTCTTATCATAACATTTTGAAAATTGTGTATAAGAAAAGTATATGTAGTTATAATAAATCTAAAAAAAATTGAAATACTTTTTTACATTTTGTGTAAAACATAAAATATTAAAATAAACGCTTTTTTAAAAAATGACAACCGTAGAAACACCACATACTCGCGCGGATAATGAGGCGCTCAGTTTAGCAAAAATTCACACACACATTAATAATGACACACTATGTGGCGCAAAAATTAGATCCGCATTTAGCGCTGCTTTTCCCGAAACCCCGCAATTTGCTAGGTCAGTTATGTCCGGAGGAAATCGTAGCGTTCATCATGACTTAAAAATACAATGGGCGAATGAATCTCATTATATTACTAGTTCTAAAACTGTTGAGTTCAAAGGAAGTAAACATAAAAAACCAATTGATACTACTAAGGCACCATGGGTTAACGGCGTTCAGTTTTACAACGGCACAGGCAGTAAATTTAATGTAGGCAAAGAATATGCCAGACAATTTTACGATAAAATGTTGGACGAAATCATTGAACATTTTGGTATTGTAACCCCCAAACCAACTTTTGAAGAGTGGTCTAAGGATGCTTTTATCCAAGGTAAACCTAAAACTCAATTTGTAAAGGAACTTAGAGAGAAAGGATATAAAAGTGAATATTTATCTGAGTGCCGTAAAAAATTCACAAAACTATTTGAATTAAATGCAGAACAACTAGAACTATTAAAAAATGAGGTATATGCTATTTCGTGTCAAGTCTTAGAAAGTAAGGATTATTGGTTACAAATTCACGGCGTAATGGAAGACCCAAGTGATTTCGAGGTAAGTTGGACTGGTAAAATAACAATGGCACCAATTGTTAGTGTGGAAAAGGACCAAAGTAAATCAGATGTTGATTTCACATTTACTTGTGAAGATGGCAGCGTATTCCACGCCAAATTAAGATGGGGTTATGGTCAATGTATAACAAATATTCGATTAGATATTAAATAAAGGAAAATTAAATTTTATATATATATACTTTTACTACTTAATTAATTTAGATATATTTTTTTTATTTAATTATAAAAGTCAAATGGATTTAGTAAGTGCTATAGTTATTAGTTATACTTCTACATTTGGTGTTTTTATAGCAGTCAGTGCTTATGTGAAAATTAAAAAATATATTATTGAAAAATACTATGATTAAGTGTTATTTTTCTTTATTTTTTAGAAAAAGGTGGATAATAAAATTGAATAAAATTATTATTTAAAATCAAAATTATAAATAATAATAGAATGAGTAAAAAGGCGAAGACTACTACTAAAAAGCAATTATTAATTGTAGAGGATGACTCTAAAGTCTACAATGCTGTAAGTTTATTTTCAGGATTAGGAGGTGATGCGTTGGGTATGACTCAAGCAGGATGTAAAGTAATTGGATACAATGAATTGAATCTAAACTTCTGTAAATCACATGACGCAAATTTGAAAGACTGTGAACTAATATGCGATGGTAAAATCACTGATATATCAAAATTGAAGGATGATTGTTTCACAAAATTTAAAGGAAAAACAGATGTGCTATTTGCGGGGTTCCCGTGCCAAGGATTTAGTAATGCCGGTAAAAAAGCAGACGACGATCCTCGTAATACGTTATTTTTAGAATTTCTTCGCGCCACAAAATTGATAGAACCATCGCTCATTATTGGCGAAAATGTCAAGGGGTTAGTTTCAAGAAAAACTACATCCGGTGAAATGTATATTGATGTTATTGTTTCAGAGTTCGAAAAATTAGGATATAATGTTATTTATCAAATATTTAAGACAGAAAAATATGGCGTGCCCCAGTCACGTGAGCGTCTAATTATAGTTGGTGTCAAAAAGGATAATCCATATGGTTGGACACCTAAATTTCCAGAAGAGGTTGGAGGTAACCCAAATCTAAAATCAATTGTCACTTATAGCATGGAAGGTGCTTTAAAAGTTGATCCTGAGTGGTTCTCAGAAATTCCAGATGAGTGTATTATAAAAAAAATGGATGATACAACTGAGTATCCAGATAATAATGGTGCGCATCCTTATTTACTCAGTAAGTTAAACGCAAGTGAAACAGATAGGTTTTACGCAGGCAAACAACATGATAATTTGTTTTCGTTTAGTAAGAGAATTAGTCCGATTCATTGCGAAATCGTAGATATTCGTCAACCAAGTAAAACAATTATATGTACATATGATCATCAACCGCGCCTATTTGTGCCAATACAGAATGCGTCAGGATGCTATTTGCGAATGTTTACACCGGATGAATTAAAGCAAATTCAAGGTTTTCCGAGTGATTATATTGTGTGTGGAACTAAAAAAGAAAAAATAGTTCAGATTGGAAATGCTGTGCCTCCACCATTAATTAGAGCAGTTGTTGAAAAAATAATTAAATAATTTAAATAATTCTGGTTTTGATCCAATTTTCTAAAAGTGTGTTAATTCTTCGATTTGTTCATCTATATTACTAATCAATGCGTTTAAGGTTTTAACTTGTTGAATTAAGTCATTCTTTTCATTTTGAAGTTGAGTTATTTTTTTCTTTTTTTGTAGTTGTTCAAGTCTTAATAGTAAATTTTTTTCTTCATTTTCAATATCGTCGATCTCTAACTCTTCTTCAATTATTAATTTAATATTTGAATTTTTATTTTTTGCATTGGGTGTTTCCAGAACACTTCTTAAATATTGGTACAAACGTGGACTGCTATATGATAAATCAGTTGTTGTATAAGTACCCATTTTGCTCTCAGGTCCGCCCATTAATTGCCACTCTATCCACGTAATTTCCAGCATGGGTTGCGACAAAACAAGTACATTTCGATCGCCTTGCCCAACATTTTTGGACCAACTCGGTAATCTTTCCGATGGCGGTTTGACATCTAATATTTTGTGTATTACAACTCTCATGCCATGAAAATAGAATGCAAAGTATTCTCCTGCCTTGGCTTTATTGTATCGACTATCATCCCAACACCATTGAAATCCATCGTGCAATACTCTTGATAACTGTTCGTTATAATCGATATAACTTAGACTTTTAATGTCCTTACTAATAGGCGACAAAGTTAAATGATATAGGTTATCCATTCTTTTCTAATATTTATAAAATAATGTAAATTATAAATATTTGACTCAATTTTTTCTTTTTCAAAAGGCCGGATTCTCTTTAAGTTGTTTTGGCAATTTATTATATAAAATGCAACATTTTTCGAAATTCAAAGACTTTTTTGGAAAATCCATTTTTGGACATTTATTTTTGTCCATTTTTGAAAAATGAAAATACTTTTCGAAATTCAAAAACAGTGAAAAATTGAGTTTTTTGCTGAGACCATAAAAAAAATTAGCGTCTCATTCCAAAAAAAGTTTTTCAAATTTGTGACGATAAATTTTTTTTGAAATATATTATAAAATAAAAAGAATTTAGGAGATTTTTATATATAGGATTATATATAGGATGTATCCTACAGAAAAATCTCCAAAAATCTCCGCAAAATTTCATTGTGAATTATGTGACTATAAATGCTGTAAACAAAGTGAATATAACAAACATATAATGACATCTAAACACAAAATCCTACATGATCCTACATCAAATCCTACATCAAAAATCTCCGATAAAAAATATATTTGTGTTTGTGGTAAAATATATAAACATTCATCTACTCTGTATGCACATAAAAAAAAATGTGACCAACAATCAAGCACATGTAATGAAGAAACAAATACAATAGTTGAAGATGATATAGATAAACCAATGGATTTTGATACAATTGATAAGGATCAATTAATTCTAATGCTTATAAAGCAAAATTCAGAATTAATAAAAGAAACCTCTGACTTTAAAAATATTATGATGGAAGTTATTAAAAATGGCACAAATAATACTATACATACAAATTCCCATAATAAATCATTTAATTTGAACTTCTTTTTAAACGAAACATGTAAAGACGCAATGAATATCATGGATTTTGTGGATTCAATTAAAATACAATTATCTGATTTGGAAAATGTTGGTAAACTGGGTTATGTTCAAGGAATCTCAAAAATAATTGTTAATAATTTAAATTTGCTTGATGAAACCAAAAGACCTGTTCATTGTACTGATTCAAAGAGAGAAGTGATGTATATTAAAGATGAGGATAAATGGGAAAAAGAAAATGAAGATAAATCAAAAATGAGAAAGGTAATAAAACATGTGACACACAAGAATTCCAAATTATTAAAAGAATTTAAAACAAAGTATCCTGGATGCGAGAAGAGTGATTCTAAGTATTCAAATCAATATGATAAACTTATTATCGAGGCAATGGGTGGCAAAGGTGATAATGATGCGGAAAAAGAGGATAAAATAATAAAAAACATAGCGAAAAATGTTGTAATTGATAAGGACGAAGTTCTTTAAGTTACTTTGGCAATTTATTATATAAAATACAACATTTTTCAAATTTCAAAGACTTTTTTGGAAAATCGATTTTTGGACATTTATTTTTGTCCATTTTTGAAAAATGAAAATACTTTTAGAAATTCAAAAACAGTGAAAATCTGAAAAAATGCTGAGACCATAAAAAATTTTAGCGTCTGATCACTGAAAAAAGTTTTTTAATTTTGTGACGATAAATTTTTTTTGAAATATTAATTAATTTTAAAATAATTTAGCAACTTTTTCCGTTGTTAATATATGACAACGATTAACAACGTTTTGGATGCTAAAATATGCTCTGGATTTTACTGTAATAATTGTGACTATACAACGTGTAAAAAAAGTAGTTTTGATAAACATATTGAAAGCAAAAAGCATAAAAACAACGCTTTAACAACGCCTAACAACGATTTAGTTGCTAAAAGTTGCTCTAAAAAAAAATATACGTGTGAGAAATGTGTAAAGACTTTTTGTGATAGAGCAGGATTATGGAGACATAAAAAAAAATGTGACCAACAATCAAGCACATGTAATGAAGAAACAAATACAATAGTTGAAGATGATATAGATAAACCAATGGATTTTGATACAATTGATAAGGACCAATTAATTCTAATGCTTATAAAGCAAAATTCTGAATTAATAAAAGAAACATCTGACTTTAAAAATATTATGATGGAAGTTATTAAAAATGGGACGCATAATACTATACACACAAATTCACATAATAAATCTTTCAACTTGAATTTCTTTTTAAATGAGACTTGTAAGGATGCAATGAATATTATGGATTTTGTAGATTCAATTAAAATACAATTATCTGATTTAGAAAATGTTGGAAAACTAGGTTATGTTCAAGGGATATCAAAAATAATTGTTAATAATCTAAATTTGCTTGATGAAACCAAAAGACCTGTTCATTGTACTGATTCAAAGAGAGAAGTAATGTATATTAAAGATGAGGATAAATGGGAAAAAGAAGATGAAGATAAATCAAAAATGAGAAAGGTTATAAAACATGTTACACACAAGAATTCCAAATTATTAAAAGAATTTAAAACAAAGTATCCTGGATGCGAGAAGAGTGATTCCAAGTATTCAAACCAATACGATAAACTTATTATCGAGGCTATGGGCGGAAAAGGTGATAATGATTTGGAAAAAGAAGACAAAATCATTAAAAACATAGCGAAAAACGTTATAATTGATAAAACAACCGATATTGAATAATAATTTTTTAAACTAGATGTAATCGTATTTTGCGTTTAAAACTTTCCTCATCATTAAACAAAAATAATTTGAATTTTCTACAACCAAAATTTTCAAAATCGTCTCTCAATGTAATCCTTGAAGACAATTTTAATTCAGGCAAAAAGACAATATACTGAAAAAGTCCATCATTCCGATTTATTTTGTCAAACACATATCCATCATATTCTTTGTTTAATACGTCTACATTATTTGCGCAAAGATCTAATAATGTACAATCACATTGCACCTTTCGAATCGATCGCATTGTCACATTAATATATTCCAAATCCTTTAACCACTTATCATAAAATTTATCCACATTTTCAGACAATGTAATGATACCCATAACGCTCTGTAATTTGATCATATTTAACAAGTCAACTAAACGACGGATTGGACTCGTAATATGAATATAAGCGTCCATATCAAGCAACTCATGGCGAATTGACGTCTCACTAGACGCTATTAAAGAACCGTCGATATATTGTCCAGACGCACTATTCCATATTTTGATAAATTTCGACACATCTTCAGGAACACTATCAGGCACAGAACATTCACGCTTCATTATTGTAGAGCGGAAAACGCCAGTATTATGTTTTAGCATTTCGGTCGCACAATAGTAGTTCATAAGAATCATAAGATAGCAGACAACATCGTGACTATTTTTGATACTATTAATGTAACGGTTTTTCCTAGACAGATGTTTAGTCACATCGAGTAAACTATTATATTTTTCGTTTCTAAGTAGAGACGCTTCTTCATAACAGAAATTTCTAGCAACTTTGATTAAACAATTACTATATTTAACGTCGATAATCGTATTATCTTTAATAAAAACATCCATAACGAACGCAACTCTCGTCACCTTTTCTTGTAAACTACACAAACAATCGGATAAAATCGTCGGCAACATAGGTCGCTTTTTGTCGGGTAAATAAATGGTCGAGATGCGCTGGGAAAATGAGTCCCAAAGGTTTAAAACATCTAACCATACTGTTACATTAGCAATGTATATGCTTAACTGCTGTACACCATCTTCACCGCATCGAATACTGAAACCATCATCAAAATCCTGACTTTTGGGTGGGTCAATTGTGAATACATACCAATCTTTTATGTCGGTTCTATCTTCTATACAAGGAAACTTAACTTTTATGCTGTTAATAAAATCCTCGTGATCACTTTTACCAACCGCCCTTGCGGTATCTTTTTGAAATTTCTGAATAGATGCGTTTAAACTTTTACAATATAACTGATATTCATAAAAATTATCTAAAATATCAACAGGACCAATTACATTTGTCAAAACGCCGATAGGGTGCTTATCGGACCATTCCGCAAATGAAAATGTTACGTATAAATTAACAAATACTTTTGAGAACCCAACATTTTTAATTTCATATGGAACCAAAAAAGGTGGTAATCTAAAATCATCTGGGACACATTTATACAGTAATTTGCCATTTTTGGCGCGACCATATGTCTTGTTTCCATTAATAATTAATACGGCCGGCATATTTGAACTAGACCGGACTGATGAATGAATAATTTCAACGCATTTCTCTTGGTTAAAAGAAAAAACATCATTGGAAAATAATTTGCTTTCATTCGGGTCAAATTTAATGTCAACTTTTTTAAAATTATGCGTCTCAAATACTTCCCATGATAAATAATTACGGTCATTTATATAAACTTTGTATAGTTCCATTTGTTACTAGATATATGTAGATATCATTATATCTTTAATTTATATTTTTATATTATTTCTTTCTTGTAAGTCGTATTCTTTTTTTAGTTTGTTTCCTGTTAGTTATATTTCTGTTTTTTCTTGTATTTTTTCTAAGTGTATAACGTTTTCTTCTCTTTCTAGTTCCGCCTCCTATATCCATTTTTGACCCTCTTCGTAATCGTCTCTCTTCTGATTCGGATACAGAATGGTCATCAAGTTTTGTTGTACTACAAGCAAACGAGATAACACACACATTAATTATTAGATCAGGATATTTTTCTTCTAATTTACTAAGAACATAACTTAAAGGTCTTCTTCTAAGTGGAACCATATCATCAATATTTACTCCGGTATTTGTTATAACAATAATATTTTTATCTTCAGTAACCGGTTCGGTTGTTGGATTATAACTATAAAGATAATCTGGAAAATTTGTACCCGGACTTGCTTGAACAAGTGTGCCAATTTGAGTATCATCCTCCGTCGCCTCCGCGTGCCATTGTGCAAATCTTATATCTCTTTCTGTAACTCCATGTGAATGTAATTGTCTACTATCGGCGCGAAGTGCTGCTAATGGTGTTTTTACCCTCATATCACCTGTCATAACTTTGGATAATGGACCAAGTTTTGCGGTTTTAACCCATCCACCTATAACACGGTCTGAATAAGTTTTTAAAGCTTCTGCCAGTAAATATTTATAATGTTCAAATGTTGTTTCATCTGCGTGTTCTAATATAATTGATAAATAAGCGATCTCTTGTAAAACATCATGGGTTGTTATGGAAACATTAGCTATATTACTAATAATATTATCAATTGTTTCTCCTCTTGGTGGTGGTTGTCCGTAAACTATTTTTGGAGCATTAATATTAGCGGCCTTTTGTAAACTAAGACCGCAGCGAGCAGATAGATTTATGTAAGATAGGTTAGTTCTTTCTGGAATACGAAACATTTTTGGTTTACCGTCTAAGTTAAATTCTGTAGTTCCGTGTGTCAATACAGCTACAAATAAATTTATTTCTCCTTCTTTTCCAACAGCGTGTCCTTCTAACATACTAGAATCATCATAATAAGTATCAGGATTTAAATCAGGACTATAAGATGATGGATTTTTATATATATATCTTGCGGTGCGGGATGTCATTTCTTTATCTGTATTGTATTGCATATCATCACACCCAAAATTAAAAATAACAGTAGTTTCATTAGGTTGAACTATTTCGGATAAAGTAGTG